>Ga0307930_1000236_pt1 | contig 42625 bp, 34 predicted proteins | sample OrgLakmetageno46_FD_203161 | JGI IMG/M metagenome (GOLD analysis project Ga0307930, IMG submission 203161) | Saline water microbial communities from Organic Lake, Antarctica - #46 | ecosystem: Environmental > Aquatic > Non-marine Saline and Alkaline > Saline | place: Antarctica: Organic Lake...
TCTCCTCGGGGCTCGCGCACCACGTTGACAAGGGCCATCACGTTGACAAGGGCCATCAGAGGGTCATCAGCTGCCTCCCGTCGTTGACTACTTGCACGCATAGTACGCTCTGGCGCACTCAGAAACAAATGTGTTGTCGCGCGTTCCAAACGAACAACGCGGCGTATAGAATACTTATTTATGTGCTTATATTTGAATTCGTAATGCATTAGCTAAGGAGATGATTTCCGGGAAAATATCAATAGGCTAGGCTCATGCTTAACCACAGACCACAGAAGGCTCGTCCAGTCTAGTCTATACTCCCCAAATACATAGAAACACCACCGTGACATACAGCAACAGAAAAGTTTAACCTTCAAAAAAAGTCTGACTGGGCTGAGAGCTCGCACATCCCCCTGAACCTCAATATCGGTACACCCCAAAATAACCCCGACCTCCCTAAGAATACGCCGAAGACGAGGAAGCAAATGGTAAGTTACAGGTAAGATATAAGGGTCTTGACAAAAACAGCTCCCCTTCCTGTTGTTTTGCTTTTATCGCCTAACTTGGTTTGAGTCTAACTGGCAGCTAAAGGGGGGTCACTTTTCGTCAAAGCGGAAATTTAGCGCATTATTGGCGATTTCGAATCACAGACGCAATCTATTTATCATCCAATGCACAGATAAGCCGTATTTGGTATACCCGGCAGGGCCGCGACGTAAAACCACGAAAAAAATGTCCGCTGGGTACCATTATTTCTTTTTGGTGCTCATCTAGCACGACCAGTGCAGCTCGGCTGCACTGCGGATTTCGAGCAATTTTGGCCCATTCTAGCCCCCAAATACAATAGAATATCGTTCTTCTTTATATCGGGATTCCCCCTCGACATTGTCAAAATATCGGGCCACAGTGGTAGTGTGAGCTCGGTTAGGGGGAATCCCGCCTCGATTTGCGTATGCTATGGCCAACAAAGGTGATATTTCAGAAGTGACCCCCCTTTAGCTGCCAGTTGGTCTTAAAGTGGATTAAATTATACTCCCCCAGTGCAAAGAAAGGCAATTGCAGAAATAGGATATTCACAGATGTGATTTGCACATGTATCATGTGTCTGCGCGTTTTAGAAGGCTCCATCTGTCGTCTTCCCTCCGATCAAGTCGGCGGCGTCATTGTGTTCCTCGGCTTAGAAGTGGAACCCTTGACCCAGCGTACTCTTCGCGTTCTGGGATCGGGTATGATTACTAGCAAAGTTGGCTTTCTTGCTCGGCGCGTCTGCGTCGCCGCCGTTTCGACAATGCCGCAGTGCATAACAATAACAGAACAGAGAAGATAAGATAAAAGAGTACTTATGTAGTGCTTTAGGTGGCATTACAGAAAGAAGAAAATTGGAGTACATGGGAGCTAGAAACTAGACACACAGGTAGGTACTTTAGGGCCACTGCGAAGTGCGAAGTATGGGACTTCATTCTGTGATATACGAATTCCTTGCGTCGTGTACTTGTCTGCTGGCCTATTTCTTTTTCTCAATAATCTTTGAGCATAAACCTCGAGTTGGCTGGGTCAATGTTTGCCAGGTCAAGCTTGTAGCCCTTACCCATCGTCGAAGTCATGTGGGCTGCTTTCAAGAAGGAGCCTTTGAATTCGTCGGGCTTCAGTCCCGTCAACGCTACCATGAACGCGCGCACGTTGTCTTCCAGGTGCTCGGCTTTGAAGCTCACTTTTCCAATGCCCGCGTGCACAATGCCCGTTTTCTCCGTGCGAAATTGCACCATCCCGCCTTTCAGCTCTGCTACCATCTTGGCAACGTCTTTGGTCACAGTACCCAGCTTGGGGTTCGGCATCAAGCCGCGGGGTCCGAGGACACGAGCCACTTTCCCAAGCTTGGGCATTACATCGGGAGTCGCTATGCAGCGGTCGAATGCGATATTGCCCTTTAAAATATCGTCAATGATTTCTTCTACGCCTATCAAGTCTGCCCCTGCTTCTTTGGCCACCTCGGCATCATCGCCCTGGCAGAATGCTGCCACTCGCACTCTGCGTGGAAGATGAAAGCAAGAGAGGGAGGGTCCAGTCAGAAACCATCCGACCAGATTGTATCAACTGGGAACTAGGTGCAGGCAAAGGAAATGGCACAGCTACTGCAAAAACACAGGATTAAATCATCATATTCTTACAATCCTTATCAGGTCTAGCTGTCCGGGTTCGATTAAGATGTAAACTAAAACCAAACATGAACCAGCATTGCCAGAGCTTACTTTTTTCCCGTGCCATGCGGTAACGTCGTTGCGCTGCGCACATTTTGGTTAGGTTTCTTGGGGTCTACACCGAGCTCCACAACTAGTTCAACAGTCTCATCAAATTTGGCCTAGAACATAAACCAAACACACAGTTAGCGAGCAATTAATTACGATGGTGATAACGTTCGTCGCCCTCCTAGGATTAGCAGCCATGTTTTTAGTCGAACACGAACCTTGGCATTCTCCTTTACTTGCAAGACAGCATCCGCCACGGTTAAAGGCTTTGACGAAGCAGCAAATGCACGAGCACCAGGAGCTGCCACGATCGAGGCTGCCGCTCTACTGGCGAGGCGGATGGAGGTCATCGCCATTGTTGCAAAATGTTGCTACACTGTACAGAGATGAATGCACTCAACAAATAAACGTCACTCGATTGACCTGAATACGTCAATAAATACGCTACCCACTGCCGCGAAATAATAACATCAATATTGCAATTATTGATAATAATCAAAGCCCCCGTGAAAAATAAACCGAGAGCTAGGGGCTATATTTATTAGCCAAAAGATTTTGGCTCGCCGCCAAGGAGATTATAGGAGTAGCAAGAGCAAGAGCAACAACAGCATGTATTTTGTTTTTATGCACAAAGCACAAAACTGGCTCCTTATCAAGGAATGAGGTAGACAGGCCAAGTTTAGAACAACTTCGCGCGGATGCAACTAGTATCCCTCACACAGAGTCCGAATTATCTTGAAGCTGTTGGCTATGTAGACCGTGTCTAGTCTGTGTGGCATCTGAGAGCGACTGACCCCACCAGAGCTGCCGCTCACCTCTACTTCTTTCCCTTCTTGGCTTTCATAGCGCGCTTGCCTTCGCCCTTCTTTGGCGGACCCTTACCGCGGCGGCGCAAGTATGACAATTTTGCGCGCCGGCGCTCTTCTTTTTCGGTCAAGAAGTCAGGAAACTCTTTGCGCATCACATCTTCGAAGGGCTGATCGTTTGGTCGGTCGAAGAGCGGGCCAACCAGCTTCTTCCGGAGAACCTTGTTGCCCGTCCGCAAAGGAGGATTTAACTGCGGCAAATTTCCAAATATTTGAATCGATGCTTCCTTCAACCTGGCCACCTCATCTTCGGGAAGCTCCGGCAGTGGCGCAGCGTTTGACATTGCACGCCTTTGCGGCAACGAAGTCAGCGTTGCCGCAGAGGACCATTTATCAACGACTAATTTTGAGCTCATAGAATGAAAGCGTGCATGATATTGTGGCCACGTTGTCACAGCAGGAGTCCGCGCAAGGGTACGCGCCAGTGAAGCGAGCATACTAGGACGATAAGGAGCGAAGAGCTAGCCCACCACACACTATAGTAAATCTCGTACACTCCGGACCAACAACAAGAACGTCGTCAAGTCGTGAAGTCGTCGGTGAGGTCTCTGGAACGAAAATAAGTTCTGAATCAATTAGTACTTGATTTTACGTTTTACAGTCGTGTTGATGGGCTCATGCATGGCTCCCCTTCTTGACTTCGAAAAAATGGCACTGTAGCACGCAGAGGTAGAGTACTAGAGCGAGGTATTTTAGTCGACGCCTATGGAGGCTATTAGCAAATTATCGCAGGCTACCGGGCTGGCTGCCTTGCCTAAGCAGCTTAAAAAAGCAATGGACCCTAAGCCAGCCAAAGCTGAAGAGGCTGCCAAGCCCAAGGTCACGGAGGTCAGTTTAGTGGAAGAAATCGCAGAGCTTTACGAAAAGCTCGCGCGGGTGCGGGAGCAAATGCAAGAAGCCAAAGCTAGCGACACCGACGGATCGCGGGTCATTCTCGTGGCGCGGCAGTTGCCCTTCGTGTTAACGCGCCAGGGCGACGGCTGGCACGCGGAGCCACACGCCGACGCGTACAGCGCCAACAAGCAAGACGCCAACAGCCACATCATGGTCGCGAAAGAAATGCGCCCGACCGTGTGGGTGGGGTGGCCTGGCGCAGACGTTGAGCCGGCTGCGCAGTCGGAATTGCGGGATTTCTTGCTGGGGGAGCATAGCTACCTGCCGGTGTTCATCGACGAGCGGAAAGAAGCACAGTTCCACCGGGGGTTCTGTCGGCAAATCTTGTGGCCACTCTTTCACTCCACAGCCCCTACCACGGAAGACTTGATCTCGACGCACGCGTTTGAACCTGCTGACGGAGAGTCGGAGTCTTTTAACGACGGCGACGATACGGACACTGCGGGTAGCATTGGAAAGTTGTGGCAAGCGTATTCGAGTGTTAACCAGGCCATGGCAGACAACATTCGGGACCATTTGAACGTGCGAGAAGACAGCGACGTCATTTGGATCCACGACTACCACTTCTTGCTGCTGCCACAAATGCTGCGCACGGCCTTGCCCAGCGCGAAAATCGGGTTTTTCTTGCACGTACCGTTTCCCTCCAGCGAGCTGTACCGGATCTTGCCATTTCGCGAAGCTTTGCTCTCGGCCATGCTGCACGCGGATTTGATTGGCTTTCAAACCTACGACTACGCGCGGCATTTCTTGAGCAGTTGCGAAGCCGTGCTGTTCTGCGACGTGAGCCCGAAAGGGGTGGAATACAACGACCATTTCACGGAAATTTGCATTTGTCCGGTGGGCATTGACCCCGAAGCCGTGGCTGCGGCCGTGAACTCGCCCGACTGCCTCACGCTGCGCGAGTCGATGGGGAAGCAGTTCAGCGGTCGGTCAGTACTCCTGGGAGTGGATCTACTGGATGCTACGAAGGGGCTGGTGCACAAGTTTTTGGCCATTGAAGCGTTGTACCGCGCGCACCCGGAGCTGGCGGAGTCGTGCACATTTGTCCAAATTGGCATCGCGCCTGTGGATTCCGACCGCCGCGAAGTGGCGGTGCTGGAAGCCCATTTGAACAGCATCGTGACGCGCATCAACGCGGAAGTCCGCATGCGCAGCGGGCGCGTGGATACCGAGGACACGATTCAGTATTTGATTGGCGGTAATTTTTACAAACTTCAACAACTTAAAATGTGTGCATGTATTCGTTCGACTTCTTTTTGCTTTCTTTTACATTCGTACCTCACCATTTTTACTCTGACACTCTTTCCTTTTACATACTTCCTGTCCTTACATCTTCTTCTTCTTCTTCATCATCAACAGGATCATCGCTATCGCTGAACCATGTGTACGCGCTATACACTTGCGCGGACGTGCTGGTGACAACGCCTTTGCGCGATGGCATGAATACCCTGCCCTTCGAGTAAGCAAATACGTACCTTTTTAGTTCAATGATGGCGTTTGCTTTCGTTTCGTTCCTACATGCACATTTACCTGTATCGTTATCATGATTATTCGCATTCTTAATATTTTGCTTGTGTTTGTTTTTTTCTGTTTCAATGACCAGGTATGTCTGCGCCCGCCACGAAGCGGGAGGCTTGGCCAACGTGGTGCTCTCTGAATTCGCGGGCTGTTCGCGGTCCCTTGCGGGGGCGCTGCTGGTGAACCCCTGGCACACCGAGGAAGTGGCGGGCGCCCTGTGGGACGTGCTGCAAACCTTGCAGGCGCACCGCCGCGGAGGGGGGGAAGACTACGACGACGAGACTCAAGCCTGGAGCCGGTACCGTACTGACCCTTTGAAGGCTCACGAAGCCATGTTCCGATACTGCAGCGACTTTACGTCGGCCAATTGGGTGGACCGATTTTTGGGGCAACTCAGCGACACTAGCCGGAACCGGTGAGAGCACAAAAACGAAGAGGTCGACGAGACTGTGAGAATACTTATGAGTTGCGAAACAAGAGGAGACAAGAAATCAGTGTTGTGAAATGCTCTATATCAAGTCTTATTTAGCTACTGTTTCCTTCCTATACGTCTGTGCTTTCTTTGCCCTTGTTTTTTATTTTCTACAGGGAAGAGCGCCTGGAAGAGCGGCTGGAGCTTCGCCCGAGCATGTTAACGGATGCTTACGCCAGATCGGCGAAGCGGCTCATTGTCGTGGCCCTAGAAGGAGTGCTGGCGAAAGCGGTAAGCAAAGAGAGTAGTCAGAGATGGCATGTGCTATAACGAAGATTGTTGAAGATGGAAATTAAGTGATAAGGAAAATTGCGGAGAAACGAGATTTCATTATCTGATAGTTTAATCTGATGAATTCTTCCTCTCGCCTTAAATGCTCCCACTCCCGCACTGCAAACGCTTCCTGTTTCACTCTTTTACTTATCGATGCACACCCATTTGCGTACACGTCCTATGCGTACTTATACCCTAAAGGTGGCCATGGTGGAGTTGCTCGAAGTGGGCGCGCGCGCCGCCAAAGCCCTCGTCGAGCTGGCTGCCAATTCCAACAACAAGGTGGTGGTGGTCTCGCCGCGCTCGTGCGCTGCTTTGGACGCAGCCCTGGGCCACTTGCCAAACGTGGTGCTTGCAGCGGAGCACGGCATGTGAGTGGGCGACGTGTTCTCAGCTTTTTTGGGCGACGAATAGTTTGAGTGTGAAAACGGGAGGAAATGGAGAAGTTAGAGAAGTTGTGCTCGTCTTACCATAAATCGACAATTCACTCCTGGTGAGCCCTTTTCATCCGTCATTCGTTTCACTTTTTCGTTTCAACTGCATCTCCATCTCGTATAGGTACGTGAAGTGGCATGCGAGTGAGCCGTGGGAATGCCAAGCCGAGCGGCCAGTGGACCGCGAGTGGGTTGCTGATGTGCTGAAATTGATGGACTATTACGCTGAGAGAACGCCGGGTAGGCGCATAGCTGCTGTGCTTAACCCCCCCCCCCCTCTGTATCTTTGAGAATGCACTACTAAATTTGCTTTGAATGCGACTATTTCAAACCTTTTCTTTTTGGTGTGTGTCTATGTTGGTGGCCACACAACAGGCTCGGTGATTGAAGTGAAGGAGTCGTGCGTGGCGTGGCATTACCGCGACTGTGACGTGGGCCACGGCGCTTGGCAAGCGAAACAATGCATTGTTTCGTTAGTGGAGCTCGCAAAACGCACCCGCGCCACTGAGGTGAGCAAATGAACTAGAGTCAGAAAGGTGGTGATGATGGCAGTGTTGGTTAAGATGCAATCTGATTTCGCCAATTTGAGCGTATCTTGTGTCCGGTAAAAAAATGTCTTTGTTTTCGTCACGACTTTACAGTCTCATGTGCGTGTATTCTTGACCGGTCCATTACTTCTTCTTCTCCGATGCAGGTGTGCGTGGGTGAAAAAAACATTGAAGTGCGCCCTTCGGGTTGCCCCGCGCCTTCGGTGCTGCAAGTGGCCTTAGCTCGCATGCAGCTAGAAGCTGACGAGCAATCGGGGGCAGGCAATGTAGGCCACGATACGGACAGTAGCCAGGACGAGCGTACGCAGTCGACCCCACCGCAAGCGCTACAAAAACCCGCGCCGGACTTGAACGAGGTCTTGACAGCCGTTCAGAGTGGCAAAGGGGCTGGAGGCGAAGGTGGAGGTGACGGCGGGTTTAACCATGCACCCACATCCACGGGCACTTCTCCATCAATGTCACCGTCAATAGGTGGTTTGAGTGCTGCTGGTGCTAGCAACACTGTTTCGAGTGCTGCTGCAGATGCTACAACGAGTGAGCCTACGTCTGCGACCGGAGGAGGCGCTGGTTTAGGCAACGCAGGTTACGGGTCTTTGGGATCTCTAGAAAGCGCTCAACAGCCGCCGTTGCAGACGTTATCCGTGGACTTTGTGTTGTATGTAGCGTCTGGCGACGATATGACCGACGAAGATGTTTTCGGCGAAATGGTACGAGTAAATTAGGAGCTCCTTATTGTCTGGAGTTCATGCCTCGAGTATTTTTGTAGATATCCAGGATTTACGCAGGAGCTTCAATCCGACTGTTGCTTTCATTTTCTTCACAAGTCCATTTTTTACGTAACTTTTAACTTCTTGAAACTACATTTGAATGCCTTTTTAGGCGCCGCCACCTTTCGACCTCGATGAGTTCATGCGTTTTGCGAATATGGCGGAAGAAGGAGTACCTGGTGATGATGAAGAAAACGAAGAGGAAGGTGGAGATGCACATAGAGATGAAGACACTGCTGCTGAGTCCAGAAGAGCCGATGTTGACGTCGATTCGGGCGCTGCTGCTGCTGCTATGGCTGCCGCAGCTACGGCCGCGGCTACCACCGCAGCTGCTGCAGGAGTTGCCGTTGCTGAGAACAGCGGCATGATGTTTGGCCGGAGCGGGAACGGTGGGAGCATACGAGAGGTGAGTGCTGCGGCTTACCTTCGTGGAATCATTGAAGAAAACGAGTCTCCAGAAGACGAAGACCACCGTAGAGGTGGGCTAGCCGGTGCAGCTGTTAGGTCAGCCGCAACGTCGGGGTCAGCACAGGCAGGAGGCGGCGGCGGCGGTGAACATGAAGAAGAAGCGTTAGCGCTGACACCAGAGGGAAGCACCGCATCTGGAACAGCTTTTGGGAGTGAGAACGACACCAACGGCGGTGGTGAGGAAGGTTTGAATCATGGCTTTGGCCAAGCCGACGACGACGACAACAACAGCGTCGGCAGCCTGGGGAGCCTGGGCAGTTTGGGGAGCCTTGGCAGTTTGAACACTGCCAGCGTCGAAGACAGCAGTGGCGCAACGGCAGGTGGAGACAAAGCCGAAACGGGCACACTCCGCGTAGTAGCAGTGTCATCTCTTGGCACTAGTTCCTCTTCGTCTTCGTCTTCTTCCTTGTCTCACATGGATAGCCCTAGTGACAGGAAATTGCCACAGCGCGCGGCGTCAGAAAACAACTTGTTGAATGAAGGCAATTCCCCTGGCCGTTCCTTGAACTTCAGCGGTGGTAGCAGCAACAGCACTAGCGGTGCCACCACTGGTGAGAGCAGCAGCAGTATTAGCAGCATGGAACGCGGGAGCACTCCCAGCAGAATCAATGCGCCACAGCAGGGAAACACTACGGCGCAAGTGCGGACGCGCTCGTCGAGTTATTCCTCAACCAGCACCTCGAAAGGAGGAAGCAAGGCCGAAGCCAGTAGTGTAGGTAGCCACACCGCCAGCGCCAGCGCCAGCGCCAATGCAGCGGCGGCCGGTTATGCGCGAGCAGCCTCGGAGCTACTGGCCGCGCAGTTTGCTACGGCAAGAAACCGGGCTCTTTTAGGCCAATCTACGTTGCACCATCCGGCGGCAGCAGCACCGGGCGCTAAAACCATAGCAGGCGCAGGCGCTGGAGCTGGAGCTGCCATGAACAGCAGCAGGCCAGCAACTGGACCTGGCATACCTCCGAGGCAGCAGCAGCCTAAGCTCACGCACCGCAGTGATTACAACCAATACCCGCTAGGCGAAGGGGCTTCTGGCTTGCCGTTTCCGCAACAGCATTCGGGTGCTCTAGCCTCAGCACCCCCGGAAAGGGTGCACACGCCGGACTACACACATTCTTCGCGGAGTGGCGGTGCTAGCAACGATAACGCCTTAATCTTGAGACAACACGAAGGGTTGGCCCGAGCAAGCCCACAGAAAAAAAAGCAAGCTGCGGAATTACTGTCGAAGCAGTTTGCGGCACTGCGCAAAGACGACAACAGTCTTGGCGATGCAGGAGGGAACAGGAACAGAAACAAAGGCGGTGGGGGCAGCAGCAGTAGCGGCGCCCCTTGGACCTTGGCGATCCCAGAATCGGGCACAGCATCGGCTAAGGGTAGCCAAGAGAGCCCCAGGGATCCGAGGTTGCTATCGCCTGAGCCCAGCCCTGACGTTGTCCTATGTGCTGGGGCTGCTAGTGCTGCCAGTGCCACCATGGCGTCTCCGGTGAAAGCGGGGGTGATGTGGCCCTCGGTTTTGCGGCGGTCGGAAATTCTGGAGAAAAAGAAGTTTGCGCCCCGTAAAGACATGCCGCCGTCGTCCATGCTCTTTCAAGCCATGAAGCGCCGCTACGGCACGCAACACGCCAAACACAAGCCTCCTTCGACCCCCGCCGAGTGCTGGGCGCTGGTGCGGGCGGAAGGGATCCCGCACGACAACTCGTCGGCGCTGGTGTTTGCTGGTGGCGGCAATGGCGGTGGGAAAGGCGCGCACCGCGGTGGCGCTCCTGCTTCTGCTGGGTCTGCCAATGAGCCAACGGGTACACTGCATCTGGGCCCAGGTGGAAGCGTTCCAGGCAGCGCTGGCAGCAGCGTTGGCAGCTTGGGTTCGTTCGAAGATGGTCTTGCACCGGCTGGCTTGCGACGGTTGCCAGAATTCACTGCGCGCAGCAGCCTCGACAACGTCCAGCACTTGCTGCCCGGCCAACTCTCGATGTTGGCACCTCTTCAGTCAGTTTCTTCGAACGTGTACGCTGAAGCCGCCGCTGCCGCCGCCGTGAAACAACAGCAACAAAACCAGAGCCGCCACCGCGACTTGCTTCAGGTCACGGGCCCTCTCTCAGGCCTTGGTTATGACCAATCCATCAACCGCCGCCCCCCCATGTTCCCACCGGGGGCCCTGGGAGTGGGGCGGGGCTCGCCTCAACGCGCTGTTTCGACTCCTGTGCACGTGCCGCGGGCTGCATGCGACTTGACCCGCAGCGTTAGCGGCGGCAGCAATGGCAGTGGCGGCGGCGGAAGCAGCGACGCCCTAGTGGCTTCGCTGTCCAATACTCTTGCCGACAAAGTCTCGGCTGCGGCTGCTTCCTCAGCGGCTAATCGCACCACAGCTCCACTGCGGGTGCATGGCTCGAACAGCAGCAACAGTATTGGTGGTGGTGGTGGTGGTGGAATGCCGCAACCCAATCCTTCGTTTCGAGACTTGGCTGGCTCAAGCTCCAGCTCAAGCTTCGGATCCTCGGAAGGCGATCTCCGGGCAGCGCTGGCTGCTTCTTCGCAGGGTAATCTTGCGGCGGACGAGGATGCAGCGTCGTCGACCAATTCATTGGAAGGCCAATCCCTGAGCCGCACCAGCAGCGACTCCAGCTACGCTGCCACGGCTCTGAGTGGCACTGGCTCTCCTCTGACGCTCCGAGCGTCGCCGGCCATGTCAGCCACCGCTTATGGCGAGGGCACAGACGCTAACGGCGCTACGACAGCAACAGGTGCTGCTGCTATGGGCACAGGCGACGAAGTGGTAGTAGCAGCCGCGGCCGCAACTTCCACTGAAGATTACGCCACGGTGACGGCAGCGGCGCTGGCGGCAAGACGGGGCGTGGTGCGGTTGCCGCTGCACTCGTTTGGTGCCGTGGTTGGAGTGAAATTGTCGCAAGCCATGTACGTATCACGTGTTGAAGTTGTTGTGCAATGCAGCCACCGGGGCACTATCAATATATACACCCCGTCCTAATGCCGTGACTTATCAACTTTCTTTTTCCCGCTCGTTTCTGTTTCCATACAGGTATTACTTCAAGTCCCAGAGCTCTGCCATTGACGCCCTCGCTGCGCTCTCGGAGCACCAAGCAGCGGAAGATGCAGCTCAAGCCGAGCTCGAAGCGTGGCGCCAAGCCAAAGAGCAAGAAGAGCTTGAGCACCGCCTGCTGCAACAGCAGCGGGTCCAGCAGCTGCACGACGAAGAAAACAAAGCTGCCGCGGCTGCACTAACAGAGGATTCCGAGGGATATGGGTGGTTTGGCGGTGTATAAGACGAGGCTGACTCACCATTCTCCTTCCGCTTCCGCTTCCAGAATTGTTTCTTATGTGATACCCGAATGGCCCATATCTAGTTTACTAATTCGGTTTTAAGTGAGGTGTAATTGAGTTGGGCAAGAGTTCAAGGCAGCATACACAAAGAAATTATTTGACATGCCAAATTATGGCTAATTCCAAAAACAAAGAAATAGGGGCTTCTCAGTATAAATTTAACTCTAAGATCAACTTCTTGCCCTTGTGAGTGTGGGAGTGAGAGATCGGAAGCGCACTCAGGATTTATTTCGTTTTGACCAAGAAAACCGGGGTGTTATGAACGTGGAATTTCTTTTCTCGAGTTTTGATATTGCGACGCTTGATCAGTGATGTGAGAAGCTTGAAAGAGCAACACAAAAAGCTTGAAGTGCATTGAAAGGTCTTTTGAAGTCGAGGTGGAAGCGGTGCTGCGAAGTTTTGCCAAATTGGCAAAGCGTGTCGGTTGGGTCGTCTTCATGCACGATTTGGAGGTTTTTGATGGATGGAATCGTCACACGTCCATGAAAATTCAATCGGTAAGAACTGGTTTGGTTGTCAAACACAGGATCTCTAGTCTTTACAATGAACGTGTTGGAGGGAGTGTCAGTGCCGAGCTTGAGGTGTTGCCTCAGCGGGTGAAGAAGGCCAGATGCTGCGCTTCCAGGGCGTGGCGCAATCACTCGCACCGGACAGCGCGCTTTATCCAACAACGGGAGAGAAAGAAAGCATTTGCGGGGCTGGGGCCCTTCAAACCAAGTGCTTGAGAAATGCTCGCCGCGTCGTCGATACGAGAAGGCCCCAAGCTCAGCGTTACCAGTGGCATCAAGGATCACGTGATCAATCCGTAATGCATCCGATACAAGTGACCCGATGAAGTTTCCACTACCTTTACGCAGACGCCCTCGATGGTAACCTCGACTCACGTTGAAAATATTGAAGCCATTCAGCGTTCGAGTGGCCATGAGGAGGAGGATTTCGTTTCCTCTCGTGAAGTCTTGCACATATAAACTGAATTCGGACCCACCAAGAAAACCACGTGGTTCTCGAACTACAAGGCATCGAACCATTTGCGACCCAGGTGCACAGCGCAACCAAATATTCTTCGGGTCTTCGCGTGAAAGACGCATCGATGGCATATCGATGCGATCAATGGCTGCACGCGGTAAAGATTGCGTGCCCCTCAAGGCTGGCTGAGGTACCACGAAAGCTTGGGCACAAAGACCCAGTTTGAGGATTTCTAGATGCGGCAAAAAAGTCAGCAGCTCTAGAACAACGTCAACTGGTAGCTGATTTAAGCCATTTGCGCTGTTTGAAAACCAGATTAGACCTCCTGTGAAAACTGGCCAGGATTTATGAACCAGCCTGTGTGTTTGTCTTGATGCAAGTTCAAGACCACGCACTGAACCTTCATCAGATGCCGCCGTGCTTGCCATGAGATCTTGAATGTGGTGTACTAAAAGTGTTGAATTGCTGCTACTGCCGCCGCCTTCAAGATTCAAGAGAGGCGATGTACTTCTATCCGAGGGAGGAGCTTTATGGGCATCTGCGCTGACGTCTTTATCATCGCCTGGATTTTCTCGTGGCGATGAAGGCATAAGTCCAGATCCTTTGGCCATCTCAATGTGATGTTGGTGGTTTTGTTCAGGGAATATGCCGAGAGGCATCAAAGAAGCTTGTTCGGACATGGTTGATACACACGGAACACTCTGACGTGACGAGGTGTCGAACAAATCTGTGACAGAATCAATAAGATGATATCGGGGTCACGAGCTGTACTTGATTGAGTCACGTTCTAATAGTGACTTGTTTTTGCCTTTGAAAAGAAATCAGTTTGTGGGTGTATTACATATAATGCAGGTCAAGTGCTTTCACTTGCTGGTGTTTTACGACCTGTATTGTAATTGTATAAGTACATGTAAATTGCGTGTTGCATTGCAAATATTGGCTCTTTCATTGTCAGTCACTTTTTATGTCTATTCTTCAATTATGTTTGTTGTGGATACCTTTTCATCGAACATGTAAGCAGCCCTTCATCCTTGAGTACATGTTCATTGCAATCACGTCGATCTCTTGACAAGTTTATAACTACTAGTCTGTTAGTACTTCGTGCAATTTGAGTCATTAATGACGTCTCCAATGTTCACAGCAGTACTCTGCATGATTTACTTCCAAGCTACTTCAATCAGCGCATCTTATGCATCACCAATAGTAGAGACTAGGCCATCATTAAGTTGTTGTTCTCAAGCTGCTGCTGGCAGTCACATCTTCCATCTTTCATTGACCGATATTCCTGAACATTTGAACTTCAAAGACTGCTCGTCATCTCCAAAAGCATGTGCATCCTGTGGTGGTGTGATATGCACACATCCAATTATACCACGCTTGATTGGGCACCGACAATCACTACGAAGATTGCAGCTGCTGGTCGAAGGTGAAGAAGAAGAAAGTTCAAGTCGCTTCCAGTTAGTTGCTGCAGCTGCAGTTATCGTACTGGGAATTCTAGGATATGTAATGGCTTCAAAATACTTTGAATGTCCTCTACGGAGGTGCAGGCGCCCATTCTCTTGGAACGCAAAGGACCAGTACAGCGAAGTAGGTGAGCATTTCGATTCATGGGAAATGGAAATTGACCACGACGTCCTGCTCTTGTAATGAGAAAACATGAATTTTACGAAGAATCTTTGAAATGTGTGTTTAAAAGTTATTGAGCTGTTCACAATTTAAATCAAGTCTTCACTACTAGTACGGAAAAGAATCGAAATGGATTATGGCAAATGGTCCATTTCAGTCGCGCTTATTTGATTTTTGGCAATTTCATACAGTTTATACACCTGTTGTTGATAGTTAGTTTCATGCCGGTGCCGATCTAAAGCGCGAACATTTGTAAATCAAAACTGGCCTTTGGCTTTGATGCGCTAAGAACGGTTAGGTCGAGTTAAATGCTCGTGCTTCGTCTATGCCACATGCCATGCATCAAGTGGGATTGCGCCTTGATTTGGTATGCTTCGTGTAGTCCTTAACATTTCGAACTACAGGCGCAGTTCCGAGGCAATAAGAAAAGGGCGTGTCAAGCAACCAAGGGTAAAAGGGTGTAAGTAAGAAATTTCGCCAGGGCTACTTCGAATTCCTTGTTCACTTTGCGGTATTGTATAATGTAGGTATAATAGAAACTAAGGAGTGGTGGTGGTTTCTGCTTTCTTATTGCTCAGACACATCCGCAATGCAAAGGGTCAATTGCGGGTATTACGGAAGATACACTCCCGTTGAGGAATATTTAAATGGAGTGATTTGAGGACTATCGCGTCACCAATTTTTGTTTTTTCGTCTGCGAAAATCTTTCCTCGTTGAGAAATTGTCGTGGGAGGCATACGAAGGATTCGAAGATTCGGCCAGCAAGAAAAAATATTATTGGGCGTTCTTCTGCTATCTATTTATATATGGCCGAATCTGACTGCAACGCCGCTCGTGGTTCAAAAAAAAAGAAAACAGGTCAGTTGACCTTTGAGTATTCGGCGTGGCACCACCAGCTCAGGGTTGGCAGCTCAGGGCGGGCAAAAAACTCTTCTTTTGAGCTGCACTCTCAGAGCATGGAGGAGCGTGCCACTTTGGACCGCTACCATCACTTCCATGGCCACTCGGGCATGTGCGCCTGGTTAGCTTCTTAGGTCTAGTTTGCGCTGCTTTGCTTTTCTTCTCTACCTGTTAGTCTTCTAATTCCGGCCCTTCGGGGCCTGTCTCAAAAAGGGAACAGGTGTTTTTTCAAGCCGAAAAAGTATGGTCAAAACACCTGTTTTCTACCTGGGTGCTGAATGAAAGTGGATCACCAAAGCACCATTTAATCACAGTTACGGGCTCGTAGTCTTCTAGCTAGAGAACTACCAGGGCAAGTTTACCTACGGTACTTCATCTCCGAATGGCAGAGAGGTGTTCAAAGCACCTGTTTTTTTCTCATATCGCTCCAAACAGTGCTATGAACACGGTTTTTAATCTGGGTTGAAATGTTTATGCCACTTCTTTTTGTTTCAGCATTTTTCAGCTTGTTGTGCGGTGCGGTGTGAGCGGTAGCATTTGAGTCGAGTGCTCCGCCGCACGTAGGCAAAGCTAGAGGTGGCCTGTGCAGTGTTCCCCGGAATTCTAACTAATATTAATCCAATAACGTTGTAGTATGGCAGTCGTCTCAGAACGCACCCGGGAATTTCATGAAGTTTGCTCGTTTCTTGGCGCAGCTCAGCGCACCCCAGCACTGCCCGCGGCGCCTGCAGCTGGCAGTTCGACCGCAGGTGTCAACCCAAGCGGAAAGGAAGCTGCCACTGAGTCGCTTGCAGACTTTCACGGTGCGGCGTCGTCGATCTCCGCTGAAGTGCACACAACGTCTCAAAAGCTAGGGGAGCTCACGAAGCTTGTAACTCAAAGCTCATCCACCCTTTTCAACGACCCATCTGAGCAGGTTGTCATAAAAAGTAGTAGTTTATTCTTCTTTTTAAACCGTGTAGTGATGTTAGAGCGCTACTTGAGCTTCTAGTGCATTGGCTATGCCATGTGTATTTCTGAGCCGGTGTTTGTTTGATCCTTCTTCCTTTACCACCATCTTACGCTACTCTTCTCCCTTTTTACTTAGATTTCGAGTTACGTGCACGCCATCTCAGAGGACTTGAAACGCTTAAACACTAAACTCGAGTCCGCGCAGCTGTATGTCGATCAAAAGCGAAGCAAACTTGGCCATGGCAAAATGAATCAGGTGCGTTCGCCAGTCAATCTCTTACCTGCTACAGCAGTAGTGTGAGCGCGCATTGCAAAGAAGGGTGCAAGATGGGTTGAGGTGGATTCACGGGGGCTGTTTTCAATGCGTTGTTTTACCTTCCCCACTACATGTAGCATCGTCGGCGGCGCAAACTTTCGAAGGCCGCCGACGCCTGTGCTTCTTTGACTCGTTAGTGCATCTCGTATATTTGTTTCCCCCTACTCCTTCCACTATTCCCTCACTTTCCGCTCTACTTGTGTACAGGTCGCTGAGCACACCACAGCAGTGGTTGGCGAGCTCAAGTCCTCTCTAGTGCGTGTCACTAAAACGTTCAAAGCGGTGGTACAGCAGCGCAGTGCCAACGTGAAAGCACAGCAAGAGCGCAAAAAAGAGTGCGTACAAAAGATGCACGTTTAGTTCCTCGCTAGTCTACTGGGGATACATTTTGCACCTTTCTTTCATCCTCAAAGCAAAGCACACACTCGAAAATTAAGCGTTTCTGATGCCTGCCAATGAGACCTTTTCGTTGGTCCATTTAGCTTGCCTTTCTCTTCGTTCCAAATCTCATGGCCTTTGATTTCTTCCCTTATTTCAATCCTTCAAAAATCATACGTTTAACCCCCCAATTAGGTTTGGCCGCCCGGTGGCGGCTTCCAAACTTCAGCTCGGAAGACCTAAAGTTTACCGGTCGCCAGGAGCGCCACTGTCTTCCAAAGGTGATGGCAGCGGTGGTGGTGGTGGCAATGGCGAACGAGCGTTAGCGCTGCCTCGTCCAGGTGGCATGTCGTTTGATGGCGGCGGCGGTGGAGGTGGCGGCGACAGCCACAGTACTGGCCTAGTGTCGAGGAGACAGAACAGTGGCGGAGGAGGTTTGATGCAGCAGCAGCAAATGCAACCCTTGATTCCCGACACCAGCTATTACGAATCCCGCGCCGAGGCGGTAAGTGGACAACTCTTGAACGAAGAGATAGGAGTCACACTCATGAGTGAGAGGGAGTAAGTTCGGCAGACTTTCTCAGTTTCTTTGAAACTAGGAAACGTTCATTTATTCCACATGTGCAATCAGTGAGCCTTTGTATTTGTTATGTTACCGTTCTTTATTGTGCGTACTTTCGTATTTAGGTGAGCGAGATAGAGGCCAGCGTGATGGAATTGGGGAACGTGTTTGGGCGTCTCGGGGAATTAGTGGCGGATCACCAGGTAACTATCAGACTTAATTACATGTACACTCGTTATTATTAGGTTTATTACTTGAGTTTTGCCCCTTCATGAGATGCTGCGGCTAATGCAGCATTGGAATGAACCATTGGTGTGAAAAGTTGATGTGTCTTTCAGTGCCACTTCCTTATTTTTTGGACTAATTGACGTTGTTGTTGCATCGAAAAGGAACTGACGGAACGCCTCCACGACAACACCATAACAACCGTGGAAAACGTCGAAGCTGCTCACAATCGGCTCTTGCGGACTTTAACGCAACTGACGTCGAACCGGGCCTTGGCCCTGAAGCTCACCGGCGTCCTCATGAGCTTTCTGATCTTTTTCATCGTCGTGCTGTTGTAAAATTCGCGAAGGCAAAAAAAAAGCTGGGCGGAGGGCTCTAGTGCAGCTACTTGCCCCCCTCCCCCCCACTACATGGGCGCTTATATTCCTCTTGCGGCCGCTTTTGCTAATTCTGACACTGGTTGGTTTGGTGATGACACTTGCTCTTCCTGGATTCTACTGGCCTCGCCTGTTATTTCGTTATTCGGGGCGCGGATGGAGTGAGAAGTCTCTGAATGCAGCCAACTCTTCAGCCTAAAGTTATAACCACTTCAAATTCTGGTCTAGTCTAGTTAATACTTCCAAAAATACAAAGAAAAAACACTGTGGCATATACCAACATTAAGTGCATGCCCTTTTGCGTAATGCAGTTGTAATCATTTTCTCTCGAGGTGTCCTTCAGCCGCCAGGCATCAGGAGGTTTGGGAATGGAGTAAGTCTTCCGTCGCTTGTCGCTTGGGCACTTCAAATTCTGCTATAGAATATAGTAAGATATGCTTGTTCTAGAGCAAGAAAATAGGCAAAAGTGGGTTATAACTGTGGAGGGTTTACCGAAGAACGGCATTGCCAATGTGCAGAGTATCAGTATCTACTAGAAAGCCGAGCGGGAACATCACGTATGAATGTATGTAATACAAGACTGCACTAATATAGTAATTAAATTGTTCGTGTAACTCTCGGATATTCACCCTGTAAGAAGTACGATCTTTGTGGAAAATGGCAGCCACGCGTGGGCTGGCTCTGTCTACGGGGAGCCCGTCTTTCCTGTCGGACAAAAACTTGAACCCGTTCAAGAAAGTCAAGGCTGTCCTCAACCACCATCGCGCACATGGCATCAGCTCTAGTGATGCCTCTGGCAAAGAAGTGGAAGAAGACTTTCTCGTTGAGCACCGGCTGCAATGCTTGGAATGCCTTGTCGCCGCGCTTGATGCCTACGAGAAGCACCGCGACGATCTGGTACTGATGCTGAGCCCGAACTTAAGTGGCAATTTGCGCTTATCATTGTTCTGATCTTTATCGTCAGGATCACGTGCTCTGGGAGCTCCATTTCATCAAGTCGTAGACCCAATCGTTCATCCATCTTACAATATATTTGTGCGCAGGTAGAAAAGGCAGGCCCTGGCAAGGGAGTTACTAGCATGGGCTACTTGAAAGGAAAGGTCAGAACTTGCTACAAGGGTAGACTTTGTGGCTCTGCTTAGAATGCTGACGAATACGTGTGAATCTTACCTTTCGTGCACAGCGGGCACTATACCAAACAGCCCAGCATTTCCTCACCCTTCCCATTGAAAAAAAAAAAATGGAATTTAGGTCATGCGTAAAATGGAATCTCGCATTGACTGGGGGGAATGGGCAGCCCTAGCCCTGGCGATTTTAACTTCGGAACCGGATGTTGGCGAGCCCAAGAATCCCAATTTGGCTGGCCTGCCAGGTTTTTGTTGATGATGCTATGAAACGCACTATTGTACCTCACATCAGAAGCTCTGGCCGCTTAGTTGAGACACACACAAACATACACGCTCTTCGCGTTTCTATTTTCAAACCTCACCTAGACTCTTCTCATTGTGCGTCAATTCGTGTCCCCATTTGGCACGCCTCATTTTGAACCACCAACAGGGTCACCTTGGCCGGCGCTGTTTCACCGACTTTTGCATCCGTGGAATACCCCCGCGGTTCGTGACCCATTTTTCAATCGCCCTTTTCTCTCGATAGCAGTGTGAGCTCACTATGTAATCAACTAGATAAGGCAAGGTTTCATTCTCTGACTGTATATGTAACTGTCATTTTTGATTTCTTTTGCGTTGTGGCGGTGGGATAAACGCTACATGTGCTTGCGTGTCTAAAGCCCTCTCCTCTCTTGCCCCCTTCATCCTTTCCAGGTGCGTTTGACGGGGTTTGAGCTCTTGCTCGTGCTCTTGCAGCGGCCCCGCTTTCGTCCCGCAGTGCGCCCGCTTCTGGGCCAGGTCTTTCAGCAGTGTTTGACCGATGACGTCAGCGACCTGGCAGCTCTGCACGGCAACTCCGACGGCTCACACGGTCACCATGGCAGCAGCAGCAGCAGCAGCAGCGACGGTGCTAGTAGCAGTGGCGAGAGTGGCGGTGGGCGGCGGCCAGAGTGCCTGGAAATGGAATATCCAGCAACTACTTCAACCCAGGTCTGTTTTTCATGTCTCAGAGAATTGCTTTGCTCTTGTTGAGTGTTCAGTTCTTATATCCAGTGTGGAGTTTTTGAATAACGTTCTATTAATGCATCCACACGTCGACTTTTAGCTGCAGTCGATCTGAATTCGGATCTATCTCTGTTACAACATCAACTTCGCTCAACATGCATTCACAGGGATTGATCGCTGCTAAAGCAGACTTCGGAGGCAATGCTCCTGAAGATGACGAGGCTGGTGCAACAGTAACCGCAGGAGGAGTAGGGAACACTAGCATCAGTGTTATCAGCAACCCAGCAAACAACTTGAATGCAGTCAGCGCTAGCATGCACAGCGGTAGCGGCAATGCCGCTGTTTCTGGCAACAATAGCAACAGCGGCAACAGCAGCAGCGGCAACAGCAGCAGCAGTGCGGGCGGCGACGGCTACAACCCGATGTCCTTAGGGGGCAACGGCCACGGTTTCTTCGTGGTGACTCTGCTGCGCGCGTGTGGCCACGCGGCCGTGTTTGGAATTCGGAGCTTGTACGTAGGGATGGCCGCGTCAGACGCTCATGCCGCGTTGCCCCATGCTCCGTTCACCCTTGTGCCTCGCCTCCGCGGTGCTGTCAGCAACAGCAGCGGCAGTGCTAGCAAAAGTGGCGACAAAGATGGCAGCGGTGGTGGCGCTGCCTGGTCCGCCAAACAAGAGCTTTTGGAGTTGCTTTTGAGGGACTTGGTGCCGATGTGTTCGCCTGTCATTGCGGCTGCTCGCCACAACACCGCCGTGCGCACCAACTTAGGCGCTGACCGTCGCCCATGCGCTCTGGCAGATTGTGCGTTGATGAGGAGAACTAAATAATATTTTCATCCACGTTGTAGTGTATATACACATCAAACATAGTGGCATCTGCTGTGCACACAATTGTGGTCCATATCTAGGATTGTGTATGTTGTTTTTCCATTGCATGCTCACTTTGTACTTACTTTTTCTCTTCTATCTCAACTCCACTGCGTAGCCTTGACGCACTTAATCGACGGGATGGTGGACGAAATTGTTGTTAGGCCTTCGCAGCACGACTTCCTCTTCGCAGACACGCCCAATCACGCTAACCTCTTTGAGAATCTCTTTCACTTGTGCCATTGGCCTTCCATGGTGCCACGCGTGCGGCATTTCTTGAAGGGGGGCAATTTCCTGCCGTCGGCATTTGCGGCTCATCGTTCCGGCCCTGCTTGCGTGCAGTGGGCGACACAAGCCTGTGCAGCTTTCTATGCCGAAGCTAGGGCAGCTTTGCCTTCTACAGCGCTAGGTGGTGCACCAAGCAACAACACCAGCAGTGCCAGCAGCACCAGCAGCAGCGGCAGCGGCAGTGGTGGCGGTGGATTCATGAAGGATGGATCGCCCGTGCTCGTGGTGCTCGATGCCCAAGGGGTTGGCTTTGGCGGCTCTTCGGGGCTGCGCCGAGTGTCTCGCTTCGTCGCTCTCTTGCTTGACCGACTCCTGGCTGCGGCAGACGCGGCGGACGCTGCTTATCTGTCTTCACCTGCGGCTAGTGCTGCCTCTGGTGGTGCTGGTGGTGCTGGTGCTGGTGGTGCTGCGGGCCGATCATCAACAGGCAGCGCTGGTGGCCTCAACGCCAACGCCAACGGGAGCATTCGGGTGGTTGCGTTGAAAGATTCCGAACCCTGTGCGAGGCCGTCTGCGGAAGGGCGAGCTTTGCAGGCGTGCTGGTGCCAGGTTGCGCATTTGTTCATCGAGGCCGCCGATTCCTCGTTTGCGGGGGCGAAATCGCAAAACTTCGTGTTGGCGATGCACGACATGCTGGAGGTGTTGCTGGAGTCGGTCGGCGGAAGGGCAGTAGAAATTGGCGAATGGAAGGTGCAAGCCCGAGTGCGCAAAGCATTGGTGCGCTGGGTGGCCGAGCGCTACACGTGCAAAGTCAACACGGTCGGCGCGAACGTGATTGAAGTGTGGGGCGACCGCCTCTTGGCCCGCTCGCGCGATTTGATTGGTCAATTGCAAACCCAGGCGTTTCCTTCCCTACCCAAGCGACTTCGGTCGGCACCGTCGAAAGCTCAGGTGAAATTGCCTTCCACGCTATCGCAAATTCCGGAGAGCGCTTCTGCTCAGGAGCCGGGCACTGGTATCAGCACAGGAGGAGGTCGCCTTCCACCGCCTCCTCCTCCACCGCCGCCAGCAAGTGTGGCGCTCAACACTGCGAATGGTGGCACTGCGTCAACGAAATATCTGTTGCCGCCACCGCCGCCCCCACCGCCACCGATGCCGCCGAAGCCTGAATTCAAGGTAATTCCGGGAACGGCAGCGCTCTTTCGGCCGCCGCCTCCCCCATCTCGGCTGACTACGGTCAACAGCAGCGAGCGACCTTCGGTGTTTGACGAGCGCAACAGCGTAGCCGTGGGGATTACAAATCTGGAGGATTTGGGCGTTGACAGCAGTAATAGCAGTTATGGCACAGCTGGAGTTTTGGGAGCCAACGGAGAACAAGCAGCTCAGGCAGCGGTGAAAGAAGTGCCACGAGCTATGAGCTGGGGCGTTGGTCTTAGTCTAAGCGACAAGCTCCCAGTGGCTGCTGAAGTGGAGCTTTTGGGTTTGCTTCAGCTGTTGCCTGCTGCCGACCTCGAGGCCACCATCACTGACAGCGCCCTTCAAGTTGCTCTAGTCGACGCCGTAGTCGCCTTTGTGCGCTGTTGGCTTGACGAGTGCGCGGCGCCGGTGCAGCTTCAGGAGCCCATGCCTACGCGCAGCTCGTTTGCGACGGCGCGCGCTTACCACGAATACCGCGCTGCGCGGGAACTCCGCGAGAGACCACTGCTGAAGTCACCCGCGGCTTACGTGGCTGGCGCCACTGTGGTGTCTCTGGCAGCGCCCTATCTCTTGCCGATTCTCGAACGGCCTCTCGCTCGGGCCAACCGTCCTGCGGCGAGCTCCGTGGCGTCGCTGCTAGCTCATGCGCTCTGCCTGAGGCACGACAAAGCCCTGTATTTCCCCAACGAACTCGAACAGCGGATGGCGCATTTGTTGCTGAACTTGATGAAGGGCACCTGTGCCGAGCCCGCCGATCCCCCCCACACCTGGGAGCGTGCCGGCCGCCGAGCCTGTGACGTCATCGTCGACGTGCTCCGGCTCTCGGGATCTCGCAGCGACGCACCGAGGCTAGCGCTGCTGGCGGGGCCTGCTTTAATGCACGCCTCGGCATGGCTGGGAGCCGACGCTCAGTTACCCCCCAAAGTGGCGACCAGGCCCGAAGTGCTGTCACGTCTGGTACATGCCTTAGTGGGATTAGCCAATCGCGCGTCTGCCAAAGTGCCCACGTTGGACTACTCTACTACGCGCCACAGTGTAGACATCAATAGCAGTGCTGCCGGCGCCGAGTATCCACCGTACGACACGCTGCTCTCGTTTTTGATGAACATCGTGGAGACGGCCGCAGGCGACCTCTTGACGTCGTCGTCATCTTCATTTGATGACTCAAATTTGAGCACAACGCCTACCGCATCCGTGAAGGGTCAGAGTACTGGAGGCAAATCTTCCAGAGGGGAAAAGAAGCTTGGAGCGATGGAGAGTTCCAGTGGCTGCAAGCTTCTGTGCGAGTGCGCGACGGCGTTAGTGCTGTTGCTGAGCCAAGGTCTGAGTGGGCGCTGCGCTGCTAATGCCAACAAAGCAGAAGAAAAAAATGAGCCTGATCAAGACGAAGATGACGACGATGATGGTGATGCGCCAACCACCGCGGTCATTGGCGCCCTGAGCGGTTTGACCGTGCACCCTTCCACCGAAGTCGCGCTCGTGGCTGTTCGCAGCTTGAAGGACGTGGCCAGCTGCTTGAGCCACGGCGCAAACCAAGGGTTGCGCTTGTGCATTGCTCACGTGCGACAGGTGCGTGTATTTGAAAACCATGGTGTGTCATGCATAGAGGTGGAGACGTGATAGCATTTGCCGGGATCCGTTGCGCTTTCTTTTGAGTTAATAATTGATTATGTCTTAGGAACTAAGGCTTGTTTCGTTCTTTATGCTTCACAATTGTAGCATATGCATAGCATTTTATTTTTGCCGCAATACCTTCTTTCACCATTATGCAGGCCTGCAGCGGTCTCGTAGGCACTACACGACACTGGCTCGGGCAACTTTTAAAGCACAAAGCGGAAAGTGATGCGAGCCAACTGATGTCATCGAGGCCTAACCAAGGTAATAGCAGCAACAGTGCAGCGGCAGACCCCAAACGCGCAAAAGAAAGTGCTGGCTTTTCTCGTATGAAGTCTACCAGGGGCATTGCAGCGATCGCAGCGGCTAGCACCGGCGAGGTTGGTTCCTGTCTTATTTGCGCAGGGCACTCTTTCTTGCTATGCGCGCCTTCCCTCCTTTTTGTGTTATGTTGTAACCTTTTCCTGCCTCCGTGTACTTCCTGTCGCTCAGAGCACTGCCGTGAAAGCAGTTGACAGCGAGCAGGCCCAAGCCTGCCGCGAAGTGTGTTGCGCTGCACTGGACACGCTCGTTACTTGGGCTTGCTTAGGGCCAGGCCCGCCGGGATGCTCCTTCAACCCTCCGAACCAATACGGCGGCAACAACAGCAGTAGCAGTGTCAACAAGAGCATCGTTCGCGCTGAAAATGTGCACATGGGAGGGTTTGCTCGTCTGCACGAAGATGATCCGGCGTCCTTGTCGGTGTTTGCGCTCCTGGCCGAGTGTTTGCTGTTGTCGCCGGAGGGTCTGCCTCAGTCTTCGGCTCCTTCGAGCTCTTCTTCTTCGTCTCATTCTGCTAACAGCTTGACCGCTTCAGGAGTTGCCGACGCGCAGCCTCTTTGCGTGTTCGATTTGTGCCACGCCGCGCGCGCTGCCGTGAACCAACTGGCGTGGCGCTACGGCGGCTATCCTCGCTTCAATTTCTTGGCGGCGTATGGCAGTGTGGCGCTCTTGCAACCGGGTTTGGCTGTGAGCCCTCAGCATCAACAAGAACAAGAGCGAGTCAAACAGCAGCTGCTCCAGGCTTCGTCTACTTCTCTGTCTCCCTTTTCAGCAGTTTTGACCAGTGCGTCCGCGCGAGCTGCGGCCGAGATCGTGGTCTGTGCAGGGCCTTCGGAGGCTTCCCCCTCTGTAGTGTCTGCTAGCCATTTGCCGTCGTTTTCGAAAGAGCTGCTGACTTCCCTGAACTCCACAGCAACTCGAGAGGTTGCTCCAGCTGCGCTTGGTGGTGGTGGTGGTGGTGGTGGTAGCAGCACAGCTCCAACGCCGTCATCATCTCCTCCTTCTGACCGTCTCAATGGAACAACTCAAGCGAGCGCCCTGGTGTTTCGCGATGCTTTTGGCGCGTCAACTTGGGTGGTAGCAGAACACGACTGCGCGCTGTCGCCGGCACAGACAAACCCTAACGATGCAAGCAGCAGCGCTGGCAAAGTCAGCACCATTGGTGGAGAAGAAGAAGTACAAGGAGAAGGAGCAGAAGATGCTTGCCCTCGGCTGTACGTGCCCCCGCCGCCTCCAACTGCACAAGCTTTGGCACACGCTGCGGAGATGGCAGCATGGGAATGCCCGCCAATGGTGCCCCCCACGCCGCAAAACTTATTGGATGACTTGCTTGACGATTTCACCGATGAGGTAGGGACTGTATACTAATTTGCTTTACGTTGTGTGTCCTAGGATTGAAATTAAATGGTGTGATGAATTCATGAGGCGGTGTGATTGACATGTAACTTAAGCCATTCTTTCCTTCTCTTCTCATGTACTCCCAGGTGGATACTCTTGACGACCCGACTTTCCTTGGAAACGCATGGGGAGTTGGCGAGTTTGCAGCAGCCGAATATCACCGCGCGCTGGAGCTTGAAACAGCTCGTTTTGCGGAGCAAGCGCGAGACCTGCAGGCCGGAGGCCCAGCCTCTGCGACAACACCTAATGCAGCAGCAGCGGCGACAGCTACGGCCTCAGCAGCGGATACTTCCTCATCTCATGCATCTGGAACTGTCCGCACTACCAACATGTTCGACTCGATGGAGGGCCTTCTGCACGATCCAGCCACTCTCGAAGACTTCCAAACCAAGCTCGAAGCCGAATTTGCCGCAGAATCTTTGCTGTTTTACCGAGCGACCTTGGAGTTTGACGAACTCATTGCGACGCGCGACCGCGCAACTCCTATCGGTGAATCCGAAGCAAAGACTAGCGGTGATGACAATGATGGTGATGCAAGCGCGCTCGAAGCCAAATGTTATGCCAAAGCAGTTGCCATTTTTGACGAGTTCATCAAGCCGAACAGCAACAACCAGGTAGGAATAAGAATTGAGGTTTTAATAATCGGTTATATAAACTCTATGCATGCGCAACGGCATTCGAGGAGATCGTTCTTTCCCCATTCCAATCCTCGTATATTGTACCACTCTCAACTAACTAGCTCAATCCGTTGACCAACCCTATAACCTGCTCGTCAGGTCAACGTACCCTCGTTGATGGTGCGCCGGGTCCGAGCGGATTTGGGCATTCCTGACCCAAAAGAAGCGGCCTTAAAGGCCCGCAAAGCCGAGAAGGCCCGCCAAGACGCTGCAGCAGCCACTGCCGCATCAGGCACGGGTGCTTCCGGTGAAGCCACAACCTCTGTGGCACCTGCAGCAGCGCCAGTGGTAGAGGCAGCTGCGGAAGCAGGCGAGAACGGGCCACCCTCTCGAGTAGCGGGTGACGTCTTTGCCAGCTGCGTGAGGGAAGTGTGCGTGATGCTTCTCAAGGACAAGGTTCCGAGCTACGTGCAGGTGAGATGAAGACGATGAAAAAGTAATATGCTCGAAGTGCTCCAATTCAGCACATTAGGGAGGCGAAACTTCCTTTTTTCGAATCATTCATCCTGAAGCCGCATTTTTTACTTCTCCCCGTGTTTTGTATTCACCTTTTGTTTCACACTTTTATTCTATGCTGTCACATTTCTGCTTCAGTCTCCGGATGCCCCCCGTCGCGTGCGGCTAGTGCCTCTGCTAGAAGCCGCCCACTTCGGGGCCTTGTCCTGGGCTCGGGACGAGCGTTACTTGGCGCCGCCGCTGCCTCTGCCCATCGTTGCGGCTCCTGTGCCCAAACTTTCTTCTCCTTCTTCTTCGACCACAACGGCTAGTGGGACAGCAACCCCTCCTGCACCACCGTCGCGTCCATCTACGACTCCCCTGCCCTTCAACCCTCACCGCGCGTATCCCCTGGCTCCGTTGCCAGCGTCGGCATCCTCCTCGTCTTCAGCCGCGCGCAACCGGCGCAATTCGCTCAGCACTGGCTTTACGCGCACTGGGTTCTCCTGCCGCCGCCCTCCTCCGCACTCTTTGCTCGCAGCTACGGGCCGTTTCCCCAGCCGTCCGCCAGCGCCGAAGCCCACGCCCCCACCGCTTCCGCTGCCGCTGGGTTCTGCCTACGCCAATGCTTTGGCTGCACAAGAGCATCAAGGCGCGGTGAAGCAGGTGAACACCAGCGTACCTGCGAATCCTCGTATGAGCATGCGGGCAGCAGGAGGTCTGAAGAGCGCTGCCTCGTTCAGTTTCGGGAGCTCGCTCGCTCACTCTTCTGGAGGCGGTGGTGACGGAGCTGACTCCGGGCCTTCTGCAAACTCACAAGCAGGAGCTACTGCTGCGCCATCGTTATCGGCGCCGGCGCTGCCGCCGTTGCCGGCCGCGCTAGCCACTGCCAAGGCGATGGCCAAGAAAGGCTCGGGGCCGGTGCAAAACGGTGGGCTACGGGACTTGCGAACCATTACATGTGGTGGGGGCTTCATGAGCGCCAGCATGGCCGAAGCACTGATGGCGCTGGACAGCACTCCCAACCGCCACACGTGCACGGTGAGTCAGAAGCAATGGTTTTTGATTGCGCTCTTTGTTGTGCAACAGCTGGTGGTCAAAAGCATTTAATTTCGTAAAAGAGTTCTTTGGGTTTTGGTGCAATTGTCATTCATTTCTCTCGCGATGTCTTTTCGCATTTGTTGAAAATCATTTTTTTGTCGACTTTACTCGACCTCTTGCAACATACACCTGCAGATGAGTGCAGTGTTTGCGGGGGCGCGGCAGCCTTTCCAGACCGACATGGTCCACGGCCATGCAAATATTCTCATGAAATCCGGCCCTGCTGGCGCTGTCTCTGGAAGCAGCGCAGCAGCCGTCACCAACAAAGCAGCTGTTTCTGTGGAAGAATTTGAAGCCTTCGTGCGTGGACTGGCTCATTTTGAGAAGCTTCTTGCAACAACGATACCTGCAGCAGCAGCTGCTGGTCGAGTCACCAGCAGCGATCCTTCCCTGTATCAAGGAGGTGTTCTGGGAACCGACTTGGCGCAAGCGCGCGTGCCGTGCTATGCAGACCCCACCATCGAGCTTACCCTCCATGTAACCACCCACTTCTTGCGATCTACCTCTACCACTTCCGCGCACGCTGCCTCAGGAGAAGCAGCACCAGCAGCGGTCTTGGCTGAGAACGAGGCGCGGTGGGTGCGTGCTTTGAGCAATGATTGGGTCGGTGTGGTGTGGTGCGACGGCTGCCAGCGCGATTTGCTGCCATCGTCGCTGGCCAGCGCCAACGCTTTCGTGGTGGTTGCAGTGCACCCTCACAAAGACACTCAGAACGACACTAGTGGTGACAACGGTCAACCACTAGGAACTAGTGAGGACGGCCCCAGCAGCCGGCTTTACCGGATTCAAGTGTTGACGAAAGAACCGCTGCGGCTCAGTGCCACAAGCACCGGCCCACTCTGCGACGGCTGCGTCGTGAGCGCACCCCTGCTCCCTTTGCTCGTGCGGCAGACGGCACTCAACGCGTGGAATGCGCTGCGGCGGGAAGCGAAGGACGAGTTGGCTGCGAGCCAGCGCCGGGAAACGCACTTGGTGCACGCTATGGCAGCCGCGCACCAGGCGTCGATGCGGCCTGTGGCCTTGAGTTCAACCACGCATGCGGTTTGATCGAATGGAATGCACGTAACAGCGTAACTTTCCTTCTTATCCGGCGGCCTTCCGCTTTAGCGCCCTTTCGGACTCAACTGGATTACGGTCGCTTTTGATTGAAGCGCATTCTCAGGATAGTTCTGTTCATACGCGCCACAGATGCCTGGTTAATGCTCCTTAAGTGCACTTTTTGCTCAAACGGGCGTTTAGATTTCAAAACAGGAATTCGGTTTGCTTTAAGAAATTGATTTTCGAATAGGAGTGGAGTAGCTCAATGTACTAGCAACAAGTTAAGCGGGATTTATAACTGCGTTAAAAATTTTTAGAAATGATTTGTATGTCAAAGCCAAAGGCGAAGAATGCCCAGTGGATTAGAATTAGAAGTGCACACGCTAACATTGGCACTTTGCCATATAGAAGAACAGAAGGGCAATGCGTGCTGGTGTTCTAAAACATTGGCCCTTCCTAGCCCTAGCCCGACACCAAAAAAATACACAGGGAAATCTATGATAGTGGCATTCAGGCGCAAAGGGCATTATAAATCACCTCGGCCATAGGCAGCTCGCAGAGCCCGAAAATTGGCAAGTTTCGACCGCGGATCATTGCTCGGAGTTTCAGATGGATCCGTTGGTGCACCTAATGCGTTGTCGTGAACTTCTTCTGCGTCCTTGCGCATGGCTTTGAAGAGGGCTAGGCGATCACGAGCGCTGGCAGTTGGAGGAGCGTCATTCAATGCGTTGGCGTCGGAAGAACGCTCCGCACGGCCGTGAAGTTGATTGCTTTCATCGAAGACAACCCTGACTCGGGGATCAGTAGCCTCAGAATGGAAGGCACGCGCGTCCGACGGTGGCAATGCGGTTCTTGCATGTTGTCGTTGCGACGGCGAAGAATTAAATTGCTGTGAGGGCCTAGGAGCGCCCATGCTGTGACTGCGGTTGCGCAAGAGAATTTCTTCCTGGTCAGCGTCGTCATTGTCCAGAAGGGCCCTCTCGCGTGCCAGCTCACGGATCGCGGCCTCTTTCTCGAAACCATCCATCGCTCCACTCCTCCTATCAACGCCATCCCCAGCGGTCCGTCCCAACTTTTCTCGCTCTTCTTCAAGAAACATCTCTCGAATGGCCCTATCACGTGCCATCTCACGCAACATTGCCTCCTCATTCGGATCATCAATTGCTGCTCTCCTACCAGCGTCGCCACCACCACCGCCGCCGCCAGCACTCTGCACCCTTTTTGCCATCTCTTCTTCAAGGAGCATCTCTTGAATGGCCCTGTCTCGTGCCATCTCACGCAACATGGCCTCTTCACTGTAATCATCAATTGCTGCTCTCCTACCAGCATCGCCACCGCCGCTCTGCCCCATCTTTGCCATTTCTTCTTCCAGAAGCATCTCTCGAATGGCCCTGTCGCGAGCTGACTCGTGCATTTCTCGTGGATAAGGGCGCCGGAGGTTGTCTTCCAATTCATTTGTTGCCGCTCGAGCATTCGCCAACTGCCGAAGGGTGTCTTCTTCTTCAGCCCGACTTGCTGCCCACTTTGACGGAGGTGCGTACGCTGCTGTTGTTGGTGCATCTACCCGATCATATGCGCCACCAGTGGCACCACCACTGCCGCGGCTAGGATGCCCAATGCTGCTTCGCACGCCTGCTGCTTCATCCATCGCATCCTCGAGGTCGAGCACCTGGAGAGATATCGCAAAGATAGCAGCAAAAATCACATTTGAATGAATCATACATAATTCAGTTTGAGGTATTCCTCGAAATATAAATTAATAAGCATCTCTGGAGCAGCATTGAGAAGAAACGATGAGGCAAAAAGCACACACTAAGAACAAGCCTTTATGTAAGCACACAGACCTCTTCGAGGCGCTGCAACGTCGCTTTTTTCTTTGCGGCCGCGATTTCTTCTTTATCCTTGGATTCTTTTGCCTGTTCCTCTGCTTTCGCATCAGCAGCAGCGATGAGCGCTGCACTGGCCTCGTCTTGCTCCGGCTGCTCACATATACACAAAGAGGAGCAACACAATTGCAGTCGGTTCAATACAGAAACTAACACCGATAGAGCTGGCTAACCAAGGCGATGGATGTACAAATCCACGAAAACATATCGTACGCAAAAAAGGAAGCACTCAACACACTCACAGGAATAGTCAGGCGAGCGTGAAGGCCCGCCATGGTAGCATCAAGCTCGGCGCAGAGTCCAGCGCTGGTCACTGCCAAATTAGCGTGGTACATGTGCCGCTCCTGGTGATGGTAGTGGCGGCTGTGCCTACTGCGCCCTTGCATGTGCTGCTGGCGATGCTGCCTCTGCGATTGCTTCGACACTGACCCACGTACAACGGACCGCCGCTCTTGGACTGTCGTGGTGACCATCACGCTCGCTCCATTGTTGCGTGGGTGCCCGTGGTTTCGTGGGAAGAGGTGCAAGTCGCTGTGGTTGCGGCCTGCTGGTGAGACTGAGGAAGCTGCCACAGCGGTGGTGGACTTGCGGGTAGGGCTCCGGAGCGGAGAGGGGCATCGAGGAAAGCTCAAGACCAACGCCTGTGCGGCGTTGCCGCCATTGCCGTTGTCGGAGCTTTCGCCCCGCATCACTTCTTCAATGTTCGCGGCGCGGGCACACGCCGCTGCTACTAAAGCACTCACTGCGGCTGCATTCGCATCTCCGTCGCCATCATCGGCACCATCGCCGTTACCATTGCCGTTACCACCGCCATGGTTGCCGATGCCCTCGTCATTCACTTCTTTGCCACTGCCCCCAACATCAATACCAGCACCATCCTCCTCAAAATTTCCAGCCATGCCACCCCCAACTTCGCCGCTCGCATTGTCAATATTTGCTTTTTCGCCACCGCCACCACCGCCGCCGTCGATTGTATCATTCAATTCCTCGATTTGCTCATCCACTGTCTTTGGGTCCAACGCCTCGCAACTTTGCTCCTCTTCAGCAGGTTCAGCATTGCCTGTCCGGTACCACGCAAGCGAGCCCCAGCGTCCGTGATGGTCTGCACTGGCTCCTACCTCATCGTCGTCATCACGACCCCATCCGTCGCCGTCGTCGCTTACCATGCTGCTCATTGGCCCATCGTCATAGTCACCGTGGCTCCAGCTCTCGTTGCCTAGGCTGTCTAGGCTGTCAGGCGGCTCGACGTAATCGCGACGGCGCTCATTTCTGCTTCGGCGAGGAGGCCTGAAAGCGTGTGCTTCGAAGTGCTCCTTGCGCACCTATCATTCAGAAAGAAAAATGAAGAATAGGATAAACCAACTTTGCTCAAAAGGGAAAGAAAAAATGCGCAACAGAAGGCACCCACTCAATAGAATCATATGCTTAATTCAAAGAAAAAAGAAATAGAGTGCAGGCTGACCTGCGCTGTAACTTCAACTTTCATGGCAGCCTTAGCCGCCTCTGCTGCCTTCACAGCTTCGTCTTCATCCTTGAACTGCCAGCAGGAACAAAGCAGATGAAACATTTAAGTAAACGAGCTGATAACGCGTTTATGATAATACAAATTTGAAATCGGCTACAACCGCTAAGTTCGTATTGACAATAGCCACGTTGCCTATATAGCAAATCCTGACCACCTTGTTTTCGTAGAGCAAATTGAAGCAGAGCATCCCAGATTCGAGCTTCTCTCGGATGGCACTGATGGACTGCGGGAGCTCATCATTGTCGCCGTCGAACCCACCCATGTACCCACCATTCAAATTGCTACCACCGTACGAGGAAAAGCTCAAGCCGCCATTGTAAGCATCAACGCCACCTCCTCCTCCGCCTCCCTTGAGCTTTTCCTGCAGCAGCGCCAGCGTTGAGTCCAGCATTTCACTCGCGTCGTAAGCAGAGGGGCCTACGCTCTGACCAGCGTCATCATCGTTTGCAGCTCCATCGTCACCGTCACCACCGCCGCCGCTCTCTTGGCCATTCGTATCGCTTTTCTTGCTATCACCACTGATACCAGAAGGAATTTGAGCGCCAGAGGTCAAGCCAGCGGAGCCTCTCAACATGCCCGCGCTCACCGCATAGACCGGCCGGCGCGCATGTGACAAAGCAGCAGACTTGCGCTCCCACGACTGCTCGTCTTCGTAGCCGTCCTCGCCAGTCGCTTGACCGTAGCCTGGCAGGTTGACTTGGTTGTGCAAGGCCAAAGGCCGAGGGCGGATACCCGGCGGGTGCAAGGCATTTGGCTGGCTGCTGGGCGTAAACCGAAAGCGTGTAGCTGAGCGCACCGTCTGCTGTTGCTGCTTTAGCTCCTGCATAGTGGACGAGGCGCGAGGTGGCGAATAGATTGCCACATTACGACCGTCAAGCGAGTCGTCGTCGTTGTCGCTTGTCTGGCCAGCAGGCATTGTGAAGTGCTCTCGCGTGGTGCGAGTCGTCACTGTTTCGAGCCGTTGCACGTCTCCAAACACCAAATCATCCACTGCGCTGAATCCAGACTGGCCGAAATCGTCAGGGCCTCGACTAGACTCACCCTTATAGCTGCTCGCTACTACATTATGATTATTTCTACCAGCACCCCAGGAAGCATGTTGTCGCTGAAGAGGCTGCAGACTGTTGTAACCGCGGTCGAAGCCATCCTCATATTCGTCGTTGTCTTGATTCTCATCAAAGCCAGCGCCCCCACGGGACAACCTGTTCGACAGAGCGTATGACGGAGTTTTTCCTGCAGAAGTGAGGCCCACAAGAGGGGCAGTGCGGGTATGTAAGTCGCTAATAGGCCGGAGAGCGCTGCTATTGGCGCTGCCTTCCCTGTAGCCATCGTGGCTGCTGCTATCATGTCGAGAGGGACGGCCAGGATCGGAATTACCAGGCCCACTGCCCTCACTCCACCACGTTTCTTGCACATTTCCTGCCGTGCGCATGTAGTCTCTTTCAGCTCTAGGTTTCGGCTTCTCATTCCGGAACCGCGCTATTAAGGATCGTGCGTCGGTCATCTTGAATCAGTGTGGTTCCCACGTGAAGTTCTACGATGAACCCTAGATATCTAGAAGAATATGTAAAAGCTCCAATAAACGTGACCTCCACTTGATTACAAATGTGCGTTTCAGTCAAGGAATCATTTCTTCTCGGATGAGCTAAAGCCTGTAAGCTTACTAGGCTCTTTGGCCACTACAAAGTAGGTGAGCAAGTAAACTGTAAAACAAACTGGTGAAGCTGCTGCCGAACGACTGTATTTTTTGGATCACGCCAGTGAGTAACATATTAGAGCAGAAACGTCATTTTGTGCGTTTCTGATTTCTGACTTCTTCAAGCGAAGAAGTAATAAGGCACTTCAGGCTCTACATCGAGGCAGACAAGGAAATGGCGCTCGGGCAGGAAACAGCTCTCGGCTTCATCAAAGGAACCTGCATCAACGTAAGCTGCCCGATTTTTATTTTCCTATGTGTCGTATCCTAGGTCGTCATGTTCATTCTGACTCGTGTTTGTGACATGTGCGTCTGTGCGATATTTGTTGGACAAATGAAATACGACGTGGGCTACTAGCTTTTCTCGATCTACTCCATCACCTTGCCAGTGCTGCTGTGCCTCGTCAAAGGCGCCCAACTTCCTGCAATTTCGAATGAATTATTGGTAGCTTGGGCTGCGGCTTTTGTCGTGACGTTCTTAGTGCCACCGGTGAGTGCGTCACAGGGATTCTGTGCATATTTTAATGGGCACTGCGCTGCCTTGAAAACGATATAGCACTATCACCTTTTTTTTCATTGCCACTGAGCTGTTGAACTTATTTCGTATGTCCTTTCCTGCTAGGTTGGCTGGATGAAGCCTCACCCGACGTCCGAAATCAAACACACTCGAGCCTAATGCGTTTTTAGATGTTGGGACAGCCAAGCCAAGACTATCCCATTAGCACTCTTCTTTCAAAAAAAAAAAAGAAAGTACTAATACTTCAAGTAAATGTGTTTCTTCCAAAAAATGCAACAGATAACATTACAGCTCTTTGAGGCGGAACGAATGCGCTTTCGGTTTAACACTTGCATCACGCATTTTCATGATCGCCATAAGACTAAAAAGCCCAACGCCCAAGTATAGCCGATTTCGAGTTTTCAAGTAGGCAGTTATTAGGGGCAGAAATGATTCCGCCGTGCGTATAGGCTTTCGGGCCTCGGCTTTGAACTTTGGATTTAGGAGATATGTAGATGGTTCACAGGAACACGAAACAAAAAACAGCATCGGAGCCCTCCACCTCCATTTCTTTCACTTTCAGCTTTCAGAACACAGCCACAACCTCAGCCACAACCAGCACCAGCACCCGCCTATAAACATGTTGAATCATCCAACTAAGAACTGGGCAGTTTGATGCCGAAGGGGGTTATAAGCTCGGCGCACTTGGAGTAACTGAGGGCTGTTCTTCGGGTTGCTCGTCCATCGGAACCAACGAAGTGTGAACGTATGGAACCACAGGTTGCTTGCATACAGGGCAGTGGGCGCTTCCTTTGGTAAGCCATGGGTCCACGCACGCAGCATGCAAGAAATGGCGGCACGGAAGCGAGCGAACCTGCCATGCGAGAAGCGCAAACGAAAACAGTAGATTGATGGTGGGTCAAGTGGGTAGTGCGAGTGGAAAGAGGAGAAGGCGAGTAAAGCAGGAGCGAAACGAGGTAGGACGAAGAAAACGTCAGAACCAGGTGAGAAGTCACCCACGCGAACACCTAGAGATTCTCACGTATACTACTTACCAGGTCGTTGAGCTGCCACGGCTCCAAGCATACAGCACAGCCTTCTTGGGAGTACTGCACGAGCGACGAGAGCTCATCCGTTTGCTGCAAATCCCTGGCCTGAGCGGTGGGATTCGCAGCGTGCTGGTCGCAGTTTTGACCGAAGGCAGCAGTAGCAGCAGCAGCAGTTGTGGCAGCGGTAGCAAGAGTAGGCGTGGCAGCATAATTAGCGGAAGAAGCAGACGCTGCCGCCGCCGCCGCGAGGGCGGCGCGCTCTCCGACGGCGATGCTGTCACGCGCAGCCGCCACGTCATCCACATCCAAGGTGCGCGTGGGGAGAATGGCCAATTCAGCGGCGGAGCACACTCGCTGGTGGGGCTGGGATGATGGTAGCGGAGTGTCTTCTGGAAAGTTGCCCGGGCGCCCACCAAACTCTACACGGTCAAGCGCTAAGAGCTGCTGGTAAAAATCGTCCCGATAGCTCCTGTTCCAAATGCAATTGGCCCATGCGCAAGTACGTAAGAAAGATAGCGAGAGCGAGTTTTGAAGACCTAGTGATACATCACGAGACCGAAGAATCAGTCCCTCTAGTCCATCAATGCTCGCAACCACAGTTAACTCTACTTACAAGCTTTATACATGTCATCGTAAGATGCTTTCCTGTGTACAAGATTTGTTCTCAACTTCCTCACCAGTTCTCTAATAATGACTCTGGGTCATCAAAAAGCGAAATCGAGCGAACGTTGGGAGCTCGGGGCACCCGTCTACCAACAAAAGCGCGGCTGATGACGCCATCAAGGACATCCAAAATTCGCACCTAAGGTTCGAGGGGAGAACAAAGGAAGTGAACGTAAAGAATCAAAGGAACCAGAATAAGTCAATTCAAAACCACGACCTTGCTATAATGCCTCTCAATGGAAGCAAATTAAAGCAAACAAAACAAGAACAACGCCAGTCGCAGCACAACGCACCGGTAGAGCCTCTGCCGCAGGAGGAAAGGAATTGTCTGCCGCGTTGCCGGCTAAACCACCAGCAGCACTTCCTGAGGCATCACCACTGCTGCTGCTGCTGCTGCTGCTGCCCCCGCCATCATTTTCTGCGTCGTCACCCACGTCAGCAGCTGCCGCGCGGGCAGCCGCTAATACTTCGGCACTCATGGCGGTGACTGCGTTCCGGCGACCTGGCCGCCTCTGCCCGAGTCCAAACTGGGAAGGGGGCATTAGAGAGGGGTCTGCAACAGCATTCCCCTCTGCAGCTGCAGATCTGCGCTCTGCTTCGATTGAAGACATGTCCATTCTAGAGTTGCTTTCGAGGTTATTAGCGATGCCTACTTCAAGGTCAATTCCATCTCCTACGCCAACAGCAGTTGTTTGATTGCTCCTACGGTCTTCGAACGATGCTGCTCCATCTGACCTTGTACCATTGGGGACGAGTGATTGTCTATCATGAGGCCCAACTCGCCCCTGTAAAGCTGTCCACATGAACGCTTCCAGCTCTTCAACATTCACATCTTGGAAGCCACGGTCCTCTGAGCTCACAGAATTGCTTCCAAACAGCGCATTCCAGGCACTAGCAGCCATCGATTGACGCACGCTGTCACCGCTACTATTGGCGGCATGGCTACCATCACTACTTCTGCCGTCTCTAGAGCTGCCGTCCTGAGCACGAACGGGGGCATAAGAAACATCGCGGCGCCAAGCTCGTCGAAAGAAAGCGTGCGGGTCGAGTGCATTAACAGAAGTCGTAGCACGACGGGTGTCCGTAGGGGCAATTCTTTCTAGGTCGCGATTGTCCTCATATTCGGCGTGAATGTGAGCATCGCTGCTAAGTCTGCCGTCACTGGTTTGACCTCCTTCGCTATTGAAATCATTGCTCAACCCATTTGAAGGCCCAAACGTGCGCGCAAAGAGGGCGTCTGAGCCAGTGAGGGCCGCTAGCGTCCGCTGTTGTCGCCGCCGCTCGCGCTCGGCATTGAGCAACTCCATGCGCTGCACGACAACAGAGCGACGCACCAGTACGAAGCTCTAAAATAGTATGAGGCGCCCCGCGCATAATTTGAACGGGAAAATAAGTACAAGGTAGGAAGAAACAAAGCAAAAGCAAACTAGCGGTCAATGCAGAGGATTAAAATCAACGCACAAATTGAGTGCACACGAGGGAAATGAGGTACCATGACAGCAGTGACTACATCAACAAATATGCCATTACCGCGAATAGAAAGGCAAGAACTGGAAATAAAAATATGACAACGCTGAAGGCGTCGCTCTTTGAAGAATCTGAACTCTCATCAGCTGCTGCAGTTTCAGCAGTCGTAGAGCTAGAGCTATTGTTCAAAGCTACTCCAACTAGAACATTCTTCGATGTCTCGCTAGAGCTGAAGCCAGAACTCAGAAACGGCAGAGCAATGAGGCCATATAGGCAGATTATGAGCTGCGTAGGGCCACAGCGCATAGAGACGAAGCGCCCGCGGCTCGATCCTTGAAATGTGAAATGACCGACCCCTGGGCGAGTTAGACTAGTAGTGGCGCGAGAAGCAATGTGCATGGCCTGGGCAAATAGTTGTGCTTCAGCATTGGCGATATCCTCACTAAAGAGGACACACGCAATAGCAAAACGGTGCAATTCCCAGGAATTAAGTGAGCGATAATCAACAGATCTGCATCAGGTGGAGGAAATGAACTGTTCTTACTTTTGGGGTAGACGCTCAGACATTCCTATTTCCGGCCTTTGGACCCTTTAAGAAAATGACTAGGAGAGATCGTAATGCCACTTTCTGCTTAATGGTGAGTAAATCTAAGCAGCATTATAATACTAGGTGTGTATTTGTTCAGAAGAGAAACACCCCAGTGGACCTACTTAGACAGAACTCTCCTTGTGAGGACCTAGCTTGAGGTATCGAGGTATGACTAGAAATGCACCGCTACAATTATCAAGGATGTTTTCCGATGAATAATAAGAGCATAGAAATCGACTGCTAGGATCACCACAGTAGCTACAGTTAGCTCCTGCAGTCCACAGCCTAAAGGTGTAGGAGTCGTCGTCGAGAAGATTTGAGCCGAGAAGCTGAGATGCGCCGACGAGGCGCCGAAAAGCCAACGAGCCGTTTTTGGAGCAAAACAACAACGCATACAGGGGCCAGTTATTTTTACCTGCCTGAAGCAACCTGTTGAACCAATCAGTAGGGCTGAGAGAGCTACATATTTCGTAAGATACACAGCCGCAAAAATGTACAAACGCCAAAATAATAACAAACTGGCCTGACTAGAGGCCCAATGCTTAACTCACGATGTGGACAATGCAAAGGGATCAGATCAAATGCACGTGACTTCTTTTCATCGTTTCGCAGAAGTATATTCGCTTACGTAGCTAATTTTAAGAAGTTCAGAATAACATCTATGCGTTTGTGCACCGTGCACACACTGGGCGGGTCTTCATCATCGGCTCGAGTTTCATTCATACTTTAGGAGGGGAGAATATCTTCAGTAAGTTGGTCGTCGAAAATTCTGTGAGATTAATTCATACTATTTGAAAGCTTTTCGATTAGCATGCTTGCTAGCGCGTGGCTTCTACTGCAGGTAGTTGGAAGCATTATATGCTCTTCCTCAGTGCCCATTGCTGACCCTAGAATTCGTAAAGAAGGCAGCCATCGTCTAGAAGAGGTATTGAAATACTTTGTTTTTGAAATGCTGTTCAAGTGATATCTTAAAACTCTGCTCTATGCTTCGGGCTTCCGGATTTCAAGTGGTTGGGAATTGTACGTGGGAATCTTCACACCTTCCGCCATCATTAGTTGTCCATAGACTCTGCCCTGGGAACGGCATCTGCCTTACCAGTGAAGGCCCGTTTGTCGTCGACAAATAAAAAATTCAGCGCGTGTCCACAGATGGCGAAGTGTTTTTGAAATCTTGCGAGTCCCCGGGAGTGGGCTTTAATGGTGAAAATGGAACTTGGCACATCATGCATATCGGCCCACTTGAAACTCAAGGAGGGATCGAAACTATCACTGCTGACGGATGGTCTTTGGGGGCAGCATGGGAGGTAGGATGGGCATTTACTGAGTGGGCTGTATCAATTCGCAGCACTCAAGGAGGTGAAAAACTCAAGATGCCCGATTTCCATATACACCACCTCAATCAGTACACTCACGCGCCGCACGAAGGAGAGAAGGCTTCGGCAGGAAAGAAATGGTGGCACGAAGCTGCAGCCTGGAGATACGAGCTCGGGCATATTTCTCAATGCTGGTGATCTCGAGTGCGACTTCGTGAACTCTACGCATACGACGACTGCGGCCAAGATTTTTTTTACAATGTCTTGCCTGAAGGATACGCATACTTCGTGCTACCGGAAGACCAGACAACAGAAGGGCTGTTGACTGCCTTCATCCAAGACCAGCGACCGGTTGGCTCTCTTCCACGTCAGTGGAGTATAGAACTTGCTGTTTTACGTGTTGATCCAGCTCATCGACGCGCAGCTTCCAAAATGATATTTGGGCAAGATAGGTCTAAGACTTACACCCAGTACCAAACTCAAAAGATTCAAGCTGGCCGTGAAAGTCTAGACTGGTTCCAGGCCATGTGGCCGAGCGACGGGGAAATACTTTTCACCAATGTGCATACACATATATTTGCGGCGGACATGTGGGTTATTGCAGGGAGGCTCGAAGATTGTGGGCTCAATTCAGTCGCATCACACATGTACGCATCCGACGCGATAGCTTTACCAATGAAAGACAAAAGTGGGAAGACTATTTCTACTCTTGAAGATGCGCGGACGCACATAAGTCAGAATCTTGCTCGAACGGGAACAAGAATTATTTGCAAGTATAACCTCAAAAACGTTACGGATGCAGTCGGACGCACCGCTATGGTCCTAAATGTCAAGGACAGAGTATTGTGTGATAGATCTGGGTAAACTTTCAAAAAAGGGGAACCTCTCATTGCTTCTTCGTATGCTCCTCCAGCCGACCAATTTCCGAAAGGAATTCAAGCGCATTTCCTTTGGGGAGCGTTTGTTTACCTTACGGAGTACGATGAATTTGTGAAGAAAGAGTTGCAGCGGTACAAAGAAGCTTCGGAGGATCTCAAAAGCAAAGAGGTGCAGCCACCAAAACTTCAGGCTCAAGTGGGTGCTTCGACTTCGGCCCCACAGCCCTTAGAATAGAATGGCGGTATTCATACGACCGCCCGAGCTGCTCGATGCCATGATGCATGTGCGCAATACAAGACATCTGAATGCGCCGTTCCTACGGATTCTCCATCCGCTCCAATCCTCACGTACATGCGCTTGTAATTGCGAATGGTTATGACTATGGTAGTAATTTACGTGCGAAGTGCATTGTGCTTTACGATAAGTTTGTGTTTTATCCCTTCGCTTTTCGAAAAATCGTCTATTAGCGCCCTCAATTAAACGGCGATCGCACAACTACCACCCCATAGTAAAATATCGCGAATGTATTAATATAAACATGCCACATGTCGTAAACCATCCACAAGTATAAAAGGATTGCAACGAAAGGGTGCGATTTACGTACACGCGCAATTTACGCGCCTCGAGCTCATTTTTTGCTTCACGCGTAATTTACGTCAGCCACGCGCGCGGTAAGCATTGTTAAAATATAAAATACGGGCTCTCGACATTCCTTGGTGGTGCCGTGCCCTTCCGAAGTCCCTTCCCTACTTCTACTTCTTACTTCACTTTAGAAACTGATCTCCCCTGTAAGGGGAAGAACTTCTCTAGCTCACTGCCTTTCTGCCTGTGTGCGATTTGCCCTTCTTTTTCCACATCCTTCGTGATGGGCGTGCTCTGGACGGAGGTAAGTGCTACGCTTTGCCGGCATGAAAACCGTTTAAAAGAGTCCACCACGATGAGCTATAGTGGTTGTGCTAATGAGCTGGTTAGTTACACCCAATAAATTCAGGGATATTCTACGGTGACGGTGACGTAACCACAGTATGCGCGGGATTGGCAGAAAATACTTCCCCGCGTAATTTACGGCGTAAATCGTAACCTACGCAGTTCTAAGGTACATATGTTTGAATTATGAAATAGGGGGTTAAGTCAACACTCATGTGCCAATTATGAATTATATCGTGCATTCTATGCGCGTGCGGTCGAACATAACGCCGTGCTATTTCTTGTTCGAAGGTCCGCGATTATCGGTTTTCGGACCGGGAACTCGAAAAGAATGGTACTGGAATTAAAAAAAAAAAAACATGAGTAAGAAGCAGTTCTCGGGCCAGAAAAAACTCAAAAACAAACGCCAGGCTCAGCGCTCGTGTAGCTACCGAATATGCGCATGCAGTCTCTTCCATTCGTGTCGGATTTGCTGAAGGTCGAAATCTTTACCGCCCTTGCATCGGATTCCGTTCTGTATTCTAAGACAAGCCATCAAAAGGGTTTGCGATTGTATCGCAATGCATCTAGCAAGCATCAGCTTTAGCGACCCAACTTGCCGCTCCGGAAGTCTTGGTTCGCTTTTTCGATTTCTTTCATGGTGTTCATGACAAAAGGCCCACGCGCCGCAATCGGTTCGCCCAGAGGTTCGCCGCCAAGCACCAGGAGCTAAAGAACAACAGGAAAAAAAGTCGAGTGAACATGAAGGTGTATTTAAGTTGTTCGGAGGAGTGCAGCAATAGCACACCATGTTCACAGCCTAGGCGTGAAGCACCAGTAAAGAACAGTGATGCTGTGCAAATTACATCATCCGAAGTTTCTGTACCCTTGTGTATTTCTTACCTGCGTGTTCGGAGAAGTGCAATGTACGCGCAGCACGGTTCCGCCGGCGTGCATCAGCGCCACGCCTACAATTTACCGAGGCATACAAAATCGAGGCAGCATTCTCACGGCAAAAATATATGCGTACTTAGTCTTTCACACACACATTCTCTCCCCCCCCCCCTA
>Ga0307930_1000241_pt1 | contig 42311 bp, 36 predicted proteins | sample OrgLakmetageno46_FD_203161 | JGI IMG/M metagenome (GOLD analysis project Ga0307930, IMG submission 203161) | Saline water microbial communities from Organic Lake, Antarctica - #46 | ecosystem: Environmental > Aquatic > Non-marine Saline and Alkaline > Saline | place: Antarctica: Organic Lake...
AATTCTTCTCGCTATAAGATATCGGTCAGTTTCATTTTCTTCTTTTTTATAATCTTTGGTTACTTTATAAACTTTTGACTCTACGAGGTTTGTGTTGTGATATGGACACTCATATTTCTTATCAGTAAGCTCTCTTTTGTCTTTCAATTCGTTATTACATTTCTCTGTGAAGTTTGAAACTGCAATAACAACTTTTTCAAATGGATGGCTAAACACTTGAGATAGGTTTCCTTGATAGAATCGATTACTATCTTTTTTACCAGAGATCATTTTTACTTTTGTTTTTTCGTGAGTTTCTTTGTCGTCAACTTGATATGAAGAGTAGTCGGCAAATACAGAAAGAGAAATAATTAGGATTAAAAGTAACTTCATTTAAAAACTCCATAGCAATATTTAAAAGAATATTCTATCAGAGAACTCTGTTGATGGTAAGGTGTCCACTAATTTGCTTACTTAACTCTGAGTAAAACTCTTTTAGTTCTTCATTTAAACACGTGGGGTCAAGCTCAAGTATTGCAATAACGTTTAAGACTTGAAAATGTTCTTCGAATTTTTCCGTAAACTCTAGAAGTTCTTTATTATCAGATTTATCTTCTGTTAGTTTATTGAGTTCAAAGCGAAAATTTTCAAGGTCTTGAATTATTTCTTCTCGACTGACACGAATAATTTTTCTTCGTTGCCAGTAGTAGTAGGTGGCACCGAGGGCCGCCAGTATTCCAATATCAATAAGTATGCTCATCATGGGGCTCATCAATAAAATTCCTTTGCTAGTCTGTGCCTAAGGAAAGGTTATCTAAAAAAGACTTCATTTACCATCTGAAACTACCGATAAAGTTAGTGAGCAATAAAAAAGAGGTATTATGTCATATTTTGCTAGAGGTCTAAGAGACCTTTTAAGAACAACTCAATTGAATGAAGAATTTTTCGAAGATTTAGATAGCTTCCAAAAAAACTTTATAGACATGTGCTTTAAACAAAGTCTCGATGAAAGAATGGGAATGATGAGTAATGTTGAAAGTTACAATTATCATTTGTTTCAAGAATTTAGACTTAGAGAGTTTGAAAGCCAGTTTGGATTGGAAGATAACTATTGGAAGAAGACAGCTTAAGTTGTCTTCTCAAATCGAAGGTCGAGTCTAGATTTAAAGAACTTCATCTCTTTATCAACTCCGACCATTTCGCCAGCTTCAATTTTTTTCCACACATTCACGCCTGAGAGTTTTTCACTTGAAAGAATCAAATGATTTACCAGTCCGTCTTCAGCTGGGGGAGCTTCACAGTTATCACCGTAGTATGGACAATGGTCTCTTTCGGGACATGCCGTCTTGTATGTACAATAGAAAAGATCCTGACCGCCGTTAACAGCAATCATCTTTGTTCCATTAGTTAAAATAAATGAAAAATAATTCTCTGTTGGAGTGGGATCATTTCTGTGAGTAGGAAGCCCAGTTATCGCTGTAATTTTTCTAAGAGCTTTATCTATGTACAGCTTCATCTGTTCAAGTGGTATGTGGTGATCTTTTAAGGAATGATATTCTTTTATGTGGGTGAGAATAACGTAGAAAATAAGCTCACTATCAGTAGTACCTAATATGTATCGTTTGAGTTCAAGATCGACGAGCTTTAAAAGCTCTTCTCTTTTATCTTGAAAGTTTTTAATATTTCCGTTGTGAGCAAATATCCACTTTCCATATTGGAAGGGGTGGGAGTTTAATATCGTTTGATTTCCCTGAGTTGCTTTTCGTATATGGGCCAAAACTGTATTTGAACTAACTACTCCTGAAACTTTAAGAAATAATTGGTCTTCCATTGCACAATTTGTTGATCTAATAAGGTGTGGAGTTCCCTCTACATAATATCCCACGCCCCATCCATCGGGATGCTTTTGACTAAGGTCGTGAAGAGTATTGTCTGCTTCGACTAAACTTGAGTGAACTTGACTGGTAATAATAGAATGGAAGGCGAAGAGTCTACACATTAGATAATTGTGTCAAAAACTGAGGGATTTACAAGCTTGTAATTCTAGCCGTGTAGCTAATTTCGGTGACTTATGTATGATAGTAGTTAAAGGATCTTTATGCGAAAAATACTACCTATACTACTTTTTGTAGCGGCAATCTATGTTGGATTAAATTTTAGAAAATCCCTCTTTCCAAAGAGTGCTCCAAATACATTGGACCTCGTCGTAGCAAATCAAGTAAAGTCTTTTGATCCAGCGATCGCATTTAACGACGACTCGCTTTCAGTGGTAGGTCAATCTCTAGACACACTTTATCAATATCATTATCTCAAAAGACCTTATGAGATTATTCCCTCATTAGCTGATGGGATGCCGCTAATTTCAAAAAATGGAAAGAGATATACTATTAAAATCAAAAAAAGTATTCTGTATCATCAAAAAACCCCCTTCTTCAAAAAGATAAGAGAAGTACAAGCAAAAGACTTTGAACTTCAAATTAAAAGATTAGCATTCACACCGATTAATAGTGTGGGGTCTTGGCTCTTCTCAGGTAAAATTGAAGGCTTTAATGAATTCACAAAAGTTGTAGGTGAGAGTCAAGAGCTGTTTTATTCAACAAAAATGAAAGGCATAACTGTACTAGATGATTACACATTACAAATCGATCTTGTTCAACCTGAGCCAAACCTTCTGTATTTTCTGTGCATGACATTTACGTCACCAACACCAGAAGAACTGTTAAGAAAATATGATAATGATTTATCTAAGGTTCTTGTTGGAACTGGGGCCTATTATTTATCTGAAATGACCAAAGATAAATATGTCTTTATGAAAAATAAAAAATTTCGAGAAGAACAGTATCCGAGTACTGGTGATCGGTTTGCAAACACACAAGACCTTCTTCGCTCTTCCAGTGAAAGACTGCCCTTTATTGATCAGATTACATTCCATGTTTCTGATTCAGAAACTGAAGCTTGGGATATGTTTATGAAAGGGGAGCTCGATGTACTGAGTGTTCCTAAGAAGTTTTTATCTGAGGTCTCAAGTGATATTGAGGCATTTGATAGGCTTAAAGAAGAGAAAGGATTTGTGAGTAAGTACTCAACAACTATCTCATCACGTTGGCTCGGCTTTAATATGCAAGATCCTGTCATTGGCAAAAATCAAAATTTAAGAAAAGCAATCGCTCATGCAATTGACTTTGATAAATACATCGAGATCATGTCCAACAATACAAATCTCAAAGCCAACTCTATTTATAACCCAAGTATCCCAGGCTATGACCCAAGCTTTAAAAAATCATATAGCTATGATTTGAAAAAAGCTAAGAAGTTTTTAAAGCAATCTAAAATTGATACTTCAACATTTACACTTATGTACTCAACTAGAGGTGACCAGCTCACTAACTTCAATGAGGCAGAGTTTATTAAAAATCAATTAAGCCTCATCGGGATAAAGGTTAAAATTCAAATCCTTACTTTCTCGGAATTTATCAAAAAAGGTAGGGCCGGAAAACTTCAATTTTTTACTGACCAGTGGATATACGATTACCCGGATGCCGAGAATATACTCCAACTATTAATCTCTAAAAATGCTCCTGGAATTAACAAGAGTATTTATAAAAATAAGGATGTAGATAAATATTATCAAAAACTTTCTTACACTCTCGATAGAGATCAAAGATTTGAGATTATGAAAGATATAGAAGGTATAGTTGATAACGATCTTCCTTGGGTAATGCTTATGTATGAGAGCTCTTACGTACTTCACTCCAAGAGCCTTCAAAACTTCAGACGCTCGTTTTTCATTAGAAATTATTTAAAGTATCTTAAGAAAAAGTTATAGACCTACCAGCCTAACCTGTTGATTTTAAACAGCTTAGTGCCAAGATGACACTTTTAGTTAACTTGCTAATGAATAACTATTAATCTAGATTAAAATTAATTCTAGGACATATTTAGACATAGCAAAGGGTTAATCCATGAAGTCTTTTATTGCAGTTATCGTTTGTATTTTTAGTGTCACTAGTTTTGCCAAGACCATAAGTCTGATGAACTACAATGCAGAAAATTTATTTGATACTGTTCACGATGAGGGGAAAACTGACTACACTTATCTTCCTCTGAGCGTGAAAGAAGCATCCCAAGAAATTCAAGACTATTGTAATAGTATTACGGTTGAGAATTGGAAAAACGACTGCCTTTATACTGACTATAATGAAGATGTCCTAAAAGCAAAAATCTCAAATCTTTCAAAAGTCATAAGAACTTATAATAATGGTAGGGGAGCAGACATCGTAGTGCTCCAAGAAGTTGAGAACCTTAACGTTTTAAATATCTTAGTTGATAAAGGTTTAAAAGGTTTGGGGTATGATCATATTGCTTTAGTAGAAGGTCCTGATGGTAGAGGTATCGATGTCGGAGTCTTGAGTAAATACCCCGTTGATTCTAAAAAGCTTCATGAAATTGATTTAAGTCACATGGGTTTATCAACTCGTGGGATTTTAGAAGTAAATTTAAAAATTAATAATAAGACTGTTACTGTTTTTGGTAATCATTGGCCCAGTCAACATAATCCCTCTGAAGCAAGACTCGAAGCCTCAAAAAAACTCAAAGAGTTAGCCAATGCGAGTGTAAGTAACATTGTTATCGCCACAGGAGATTTTAATACGACTGTTAACGATATACCTAACGGTATTGATAATCTTGCAGATACATTTATAGATGTTGAAAGACAAGCCCGTATGAGAGTATTCAAAAATCCTTGGAGCGGAACTCATTGGTTCAAAGGACACTGGGCATCCCTAGATAGAATTTTTGTTAAAAGAAATTTTCACGACGTAAAACTAAAGTTTAGATCTTTTCATATCCTCGCCTATAAGTTTCTTCTTGGAACTAAGAACTTGACTGACAATGACACTGGGGAAGTAACAGTTTACCAAAATGTTCCCAATAGATTTAGTATCAGTAATAAAACTGGTTACTCAGATCATCTACCAATTGTTTTTAAATTTAAGCTTTAATATCTAATTTTAAAACTTCAGATACTTTTGAAACCAAAGACCGCACACTTGTGGGCTTTGTTATTATGTGACGAAGACCCAGCCTTAGTAATTCTCCAACTCTAGGTCCAGTGACTTCTCCAGACATCACAACAATTTGTGTTCCTTGTCTCTTACTATCAGCTAAAATATTTTTGATAAAGTCTATTCCATTCATTTTAGGCATATTGAGATCTGTAATGATGAGATCAAAGCTTTGATTTCTCATTTTTAAGACGGCCTCAGATCCATCTATAGCTGGAGTAACCGACGAAAAGACTTTTAAGTCAGTAAGTACCTCAATAACTAAGTCTCTGATTTCTTTATCGTCTTCCACAATTAGGGCAGTGAATTTATCAAGTTTTGGTTTGTTCATTGAGAGAGTATAACCTAAAAATCTAACTTCTTCTAACCTTCGTTTTTTTTAGGTTTATTTCGAAATTCTTTTATTATACTAATCTTCAGTTTGAATAAAATTTTAACAATAGACACGGAGGTTCTCTTGAAAAATATTATCAGCAGCGCTTTGGTATTAATTTCTCTTAATGCCACAGCTAGTTTAAACCTAACAAAAACAACTAACATTCCATCTCTCGACATTTATAAAATGCACGATCAAGATGTTGTAAATGAAAAACTTGGAAACGCTCCTCGTTTTGCAATTGAATACAATGTAGATGTAAAGAGTGAAAGCAATAATTGGATTGTTGATGGTGAGAACCTTATTAAAAGAGAAAGAATCTCTGCTCCTAACTCCGTGTCGATTAATGTCGCTATGGATTTCAAAATGACTGAGAACTCTGTTGTAAGAATTTATTCAAGTGACATGAGTGAGATCATTCGTGACTTCACAGCTGCGGATAACAACTCTGTTAATGAGTTATGGTCACCGGTTGTAATGTCAGACGATATTGTCGTTGAGCTTGTTACTCCTAGAGTAGAGGCAGCAAATGTTGTTTTTAATATTAAGCAAATCAATCAAGGTTATAGAACTTTTTCTCAATCCACTGAAAAATCTGGATCATGTAACATTGATGTTGCTTGTACAGAAAGTGCGGGATGGGAAAATGAAGTTAACGCTGTTGGGGTTATCTCAACAGGGGGATCAACTTTCTGTACTGGTTTCATGGTTAACAACACAGCTAATGATCAAACTCCTTATTTCATGACTGCAGATCACTGTCGTATTAATTCAAGAAATGCTCAAAGTTTAGTTGTATATTGGAATTACCAATCATCAAAGTGTGGCGGAAGTCGTGACGGAGCTAAAGCTCAATTCAATACTGGAAGTCAGTTCCTTTCATCGAGTAGTAAAAGTGACTTTGCTCTAGTTAAACTTAATCAGCAACCTGATCCAAGTTTCAACGTAAGATATGCAGGTTGGGACAGAAGTGGAGTTGATGCTACAAATGCAACTGCTATTCACCATCCAGCTACAGATGAAAAATCTATCAGTTTTGAAAATGAGCCTACAACTATCACGAAATACTTAGGAGATAAAATTCCAGGTGACTCAACTCACGTAAGAGTTGAAGACTGGGATGTTGGTACAACTGAGCCAGGTTCAAGTGGATCTCCATTATTTGATCAAAACCACAGAGTAATTGGTCAGCTTCATGGTGGCTATGCATCATGTACAAGCCGAACTTCTGACTGGTATGGAAGAATCTATACATCTTGGGATGGGGACGGAAGTTCTGACTCAAGACTAAGTGATCACCTTGATTCAGCTGGTACTGGTGAATTAACAACTGATACGCTTTAATTTAAATAAAATAATTATCGACCCTCCTAGTCTTAGGAGGGTTTTTCTTTTCAGCTCCCCCAATCTCTCGTAAAATACCAGCATGTTAACGTTAAAAAGGGCCATAAGAATATATCTTGTGCTCATTGTTCTCTTTCTTCTTTATAGGATTGCTTTCACTGTTTATTTTGGTGGAGTAGACTTTATTGGGCAAAATAGCTCCGAGCTACTTAAAGCATTTTTTATGGGCTTTCGCTATGACTCGATTGTAGCTTGTTATGGTTTGATTCCATTTTTTCTTTTAAGTGTACTAAGATTATTTACTCCTTTTAAGATTTTCAAAAAGTTAGTTGAAAGAATAAATATTCTCTACGTTGTGCTGTTTACTCTCTTTGTCGCGATTCTACTTATTTCAGACCTTGGATTTTATTCGTATTTTCAAGATCACTTGAACATATTAGCTTTTGGTTTTTTTGAAGATGACACGATGGCATTGCTTGAAACCATGAGAAAGAACTATCCTCTTATTCCTGGAGTCATTGGTCTTGGAATATTTTCAATACTTTTATTTTTTATCTTTATAAAGATTTTCAAAAGTAGAAAAGTAAAAAAAAGAATGTTTATAACTAAAGTATTTATATCTCTAATTGCACTCACCTTTTTTGTTGGTGGAATAAGAGGAGGGTATAGTGTTTTAGTTCTTTCTCCAAAGTATTCAGACTTTTCAACCAATCAACTTATTAATGATATCTCTTTAAATGGTGTTATTACTTTTGAGAAAGCTTACAAACTTAGAAACACTCGCTCATCACTGGAATTTAACATGGCACAGGCCATGGGGTACGGAGATGATATTCATAAAGCATTTTCTGACTATTTAGAAATTGATGCAAGTTCAACAAATAGAGATCAACTTTTAAAACTTGTTGAAAGAAAAACACCTGTAAATTTGAAAGCAGCAAAACTCAGACCTCACGTTGTCGTATTGTTGATGGAGAGCTTTGGATCTCATTGGATGAAATACAACGACGAGAACTTCAACTTTTTGGGAGAACTTGCGACTCACTTTAAGGATGATATTTACTTCGATAAAATTATCTCGGGTGACAATGGAACAATTGGATCTCTAATGGTTCTCTCAACAAATATTCCTCATCGAAATGGAGCAAGATTTATTTCGGAGAGTCGCTATATGCGCTTGCCTTTAAAGACTTCGGCGCATCTTCCTTTTGAGCAAGAAGGCTATGAATCAAATTTTCTATATGGCGGTAAACTATCCTGGAGAGACATAGGGCGATTTTATGAGTCTCAAGGGTACACTCATATCGAGGGAGAATCACATATAAAAGAGAGTTTGAAGCTCTCCGGTCGTCAAGGTACCGAGTGGGGACTTTACGACGAACACTTCTTTAATCATATTTATAAAAAGCTTGAGAATTCTAAGAAACCACAGTTTCTCATTGGGCTATCAACTACGAATCATCCTCCGTTTGAAGTACCAAGTTCATTTGATGCACCTGTTTTAGCAATCCCAGAAAATCTAAAGAATAGAATAAGTAGAGAAGAAGATCTCTTTATTGAAAGATTCAAGGCATTTCAATATTCAAATTACAAACTTGCAGAGTTTATAAAGAAAATTAAATCTTCCAAACTTGGAGAAAATACAATTATAGTTGTAACCGGAGATCATAATTTTTGGGGCTTTATGAATTATACAAGTGATGAGAGTTACTCAAAGTTTAGAGTTCCTCTATACTTTTATATTCCAAAAAGTATCGCTCCTAAACAATTCAATAAAGACATTGTTGGTGGACATGAAGATATCATGACTACTCTCTATAATATAAGTCTCTCCGCTAAGCCGTTTTATTCTTTTGGTGATGATCTCTTTAATAGTGATAACTCTAATGCTTTGGGTGGTAGTATCTACGCAGGTAAGTTTGGAGGCTTCTATAAAGGTAAGAAGTTCGTATTCGATGAACTTAAAACTGACTTCGCCCCCAATGCCACAGTTCCTCTTGATGAGCTTAAAATCCAGTATAGGTCGACCTTGACGGTTTCAGACTTCTTTTTGCGTTCAGAATACGAAAATAGCCTCAAAAAATCGCCAATTAATAACCACTAATACTCTCTAAAATAGCTCTAAGTCACTGAATCTATATGTGAATAACTTGCCCAAGCTATTTAAATTCATGAAATCAGTTAAAATTGAACAAACAAGTCATTGTAGAACCAAAAGAGAGTAAATTATGAAAACACTTTTATTTATCATGTCATTTGTATCAGTTTCAGCTTTTGCTGGAAACGTTCAATTTCCAAGTGAACTCGATCCATTGGTAACGATAAATGGAAAAGATGTCTCGATGTTGATTACAGGTATTATGAAAGGTGATCCTGATGATCCTGCACATAATGCAAATCACTACACTCCAAAATACGTGAAAGGTGAATATATAAACCTTCCTAATAATCTTTATGCTGGAGGAATTACTCAGTTATCTGATTATAACGATATAAAGTGTAAAGTATTAGAGCTATTAAATATTGAAAAAATAATTGAACAAAACCCTGAGTCAATAGAATGTAACAAAAATTATTATACAAAACTAGCTTCAAGCACTTGCTATAAGGACGCACAGTTTAGTGACTATTTTTCATTGAGCGGAGGTGGAACGACCTTTGCTACAAAGTATAACTGCGAAGGTAAAGTAGAAATAACTCCTATATATGCTCCTCTAATTGGAGGCGGTGACTACAGTGGAATTAAATCTTATGCTGATAACGACTCTAAAAAGTTCTACCTAATGTCATACGCTATGACGCTTCATAGGCATTTAAGAAAAGTTAAATCAAACACAAAAAATACAGTTGGTGAATATTCTATGGCTTCGGCTTTTCAGTGTTCTGGAAATTTAAAAAGATTAAGTAATAGTAATTATGAAAAACCACCAGGCTCTAGTTGTCAAGAATCTACTAATAGTTGTTCTAGGCACGAAGATTGTTGTTCGATGAACTGTGTTCAGGATGATCCGGAAGCTCCAGGAGTCTGTATGAAAGAGCTTTCATGTTATAGATTATTAAATCAAGGAGAAACATGTAAACTTCTCGATAACGGTCAATTTAATCCTTATTGTGATAATAAAATGATGAGGCATATTTTTGATCCAAGTAATAACCCAAAACCTCTATCTACTGAGAAGCTCGTTCAATGTATTGAGACTGATTACAATTCCTCTGAAGTGGGAGAGTGTACACAAAATGGAGATACTCCTACACCAAACAAGTTGTGTTGTTCCGACAGGACTGATGCTAGTGGAAAGTGTATAGAGAAATTTACTTGTGATATTTGTTACAGGGGTGGTGAAACACTTCCAAGTGGAGAGAAATGTTGTCCAGGATATTACAAATCTCAAAGTGGTAAATGTATTCAAGATTTTCCTCCTTTATATAGAGAGACAAATAATACAAACTCAAAATCACTATTAGAGAAGATCTTTAGCTTAATAATTCCATCTGCATACGCGCAAGACACTCAGGAGTCAGCTTTAACTGATGATGAACGAAAAGCATTCGCAGATAGAAGAAAAAAATGTATTGAGGATCATTCTGGAGATGAAGAAGCAAAGCAAGATTGTTTAGCTAAAGTCTCAGCTGATGAATCTGCATTAATTACTGAACGTTTGAATCAACCTGGCGAGGCCGGTTCCATCTCAAGAGCTGAATATATTAAAAAGTTTAATCGAGCTATTGCTATTAATAAAAAAGGGTCTGACTTTAACTCTTGTGAATTTCACAGTTTTAATGATAATTGGAATTCCTCATCTGATACTTATAGAAATGCACAACTTGTTGTTATGGGATTTGAGTATTTATATTCGGGTGCCGGAACAATTGACTATTGGTTAGATTCATCTGGAAAAAGTTTCTTTGAAAGAGCACAGGCAATATCTAAAAAATTAAAAGAAAACAGAACAGCACTATTAGCGTTTCACAAAAAGATTGATGAAGACATGACAAAAGAGTGTCAAAATTTCTTCTCTGGTGTTCAAGGCTCAAGTGGTGAAAAGTCTACAACGTCTGTTTCTCAAGATGGAGGTACAACGACACAAGTATTCGACACAGAGAAAGAAGCAAACCACGCCAATGTTGATAGAGGAGCATCTGGTATTAAACATATGGAACTCTTGGTAAGGTTTACTAAGCTCAGAGAAGAAGCTTCGTTATTAAACTTTAGTCAAAACGCAGATCTCGAAGGGGAGCTTCAACAAATCTCAGATGACGTTGAAGGAACACAGTGGGAACAATCTTGGACTAAATCCACTGATATTTTTGAATTCAGACTAAGAAAACCTAGAGGATTTTGGAGGTTTATTGGAAATTTAGTTGGATACATAGTTACTATTACAACCGATATAGCAACAGCTCCATTTCGATTAATTGGTGGAGCTATTAGTGGAAATGGATTTAAACTTTGGGCTTTTACTGAAGTTCTCTACGATAGAATTCACGATAATAGACCAGAGACTTATGATTATTATGGTAAAGAAATTGAAGATACTATGTATGGAAGTCTTTATAGAGAACTAGAAGACAGAGGACTAACGGGGTGGGAAGCAAATGGAAGTCTTTTTACACGTAAAAAAAGATTTAGAAGAATTTATCATGGGCCATATTTCAAATCTAACTCCCCTCAGTCTCTTATGTCACAGGGAGCTGGAAGCAGTAATAATATATGTGATATAAACGCTTCGTCTAGAATGTGCTTTAAGAATATCTACTCTTTTGCCTATGTGGAGGGAGACGATATAAATGATAATCCCCATGACCCCGAAGAAAGATTTTTACTGGATGTCAAATATCCAGAATTTATTAGAGACGCTGACTTTGGAGGTGATGCAGGTATTTTGGAAAAAATTAATACTTCTTATATTGCAGGCATAAACAAATTAAAATCTAATAATCCTGGAGGAACTAGAAGTATTAAATGGCAAAATAAAAATTTAGACTTAGGAAAAAAAGAATATAGCGTTCAATTTTTACCTAAGGCTGGTCAGTGGATACCGAAAGTTTTTGATAAGAGTATGATTCTAAAAGTTCAAAATGGTGCGAAGAAATATGCTCAGTGCTTTGACTTACAGGAATGTGGAAGCTCGCAAGAAGGAATGGGTTTTGGACATCTTCTAGCAGATGAGACAGATGCTAAAGAATTTGGAGACTACTTTTATCAACATCATTTTACTTGGCCATCGATGGCATCTGCGGGAGGTATGGGGTACCCAACCCTTGCTCTTTCATCGTATATTCAGTCAGTACTTTATTATATGAAAACTATTGGATCTCTAGCTGGAACTAATGCGAGAGAATATGGAAATCTAGGTGACAAATACCAAAATTACCTCACAGATCTTGAAGGCGAGTATGATAATGGAGAAGGCGGATATCAAGGGAGTGGAAGTTCGAACGTAGAATACACAACTGAATTTAGAACGCAGTTTGCATTACTTAACTTTGACACAGGTGAAGGTGCTGATCAATTTGTAGGCCAAGGTGGCGTACCTAAAATCCCTGAAGGTTTTAATTCTTCAGAGACTACAGTATTTACTGCGGGAATAAATAAAGCCCTTCGTGCAAAAAAACAAAAAGAAAAAGCTGATCACTACGAGAAAACTGTAGGTAATACAAAAAGAGCAAAGCTTAAGAAAAAAGCTCAGGGCGAATTTCTAAATACTTTCGGTAGACCAATAGATAAAATGTCAGCGGCTTTAAGAAAAGGACTCGACACTGCTCCTAAGTCTGCTAGTGATACTAAAGAAGAAAAAAAGGAATCAACTTCAACAGTTGCTGCTTATCAACCACCAGTACTTCCAAGTTATAATAGTAACTATAACAACTCAGGATACTCATCTGGAAGCTCAAATTCAAACAGCGGAAATGCTACAAATACTGGGTTAAGTGAAGCCGCTAAAAATAAAATGTTACTTGATAGTGCGGATAAAATCTCAAGAGATCTAAAGAGAGATGATGGCGATAGCTTATTTAAAATTGTGACTAAAGCTTATTTTAGAAACCTTGATCTTATTTTAGAGAGAACAACTTCGGCGAAGGCCAGTATCCAAAGAAAGAAAGTGTTGGAATTTAAGAAAAAAGAAGATGAAATTTCTAATGACAAAAAGAGTGAGCTTAAAAAATTACTTAATGAATAAAGCTTTATTTATCAAGTAATGATCAGCTAAAACAATTTTAATCATCGATTCAATAACAGGCACGACTCTTGGTAGTATACAGGGATCGTGCCTTCCTTCTTTAGCATTGTCACCAACAGTTGAGGGAGCTTTAAAAATAAGTGAAAGGTAGATATCCTCACCATTTGAAATACCACCCTCAATGCCTCCGAACACGCATCTCTCTTTCGAAATCTCTGAGCCTAGTGCAGATTTGAATCCATCTCCATAACCAAAGCTAACACCCATACAGCTTCCAATACTCATAAGTCCGTGGGATAGAGTCGCCTTGAGCTTATCAAAGCACGGGTCACCAAGACCTTTTGGAACACCAGATACCTTTACTTTTATTTCGCCACCACAAGATTCTCCAATACTTTTTAAATCTAGTAAGTAAGTAGATATTTTATCATCAAGAGATTTATCTCCAAGGCTGAGCTTAGAGTCTGAGGTATATTTACTGCCCGTTAAATGAGGACCTACTTGAGTGATTATTCCCGTTGTTGTTACTGCGGGCATAATAAGTGAGGCAAAGTAGCCCGCGATAACTCTTGATACAGTTTCTCGACCAGAGGCACGTCCACCACCTCTGTAGTCGCGTATTCCATATTTATCTATTGTTGTCTGATCAGCGTGCCCAGGTCTTGCTTTTGTTTTAAGGACTTCATAGTCTTGAGACCTTTGATTGTTATTTTTAACTATTACACATATTGGAGTACCAAGAGTTTTATTCTCAAAAATTCCAGATAAGACTAGGGCTTCATCTAGTTCAACTCGAGAGGTAGACTCCTTTAATCTTCCGGGTCTTCTTTTATCAAGCTGTGCTTGCAGTTTTGATAACTCAAATTCCAGGTTGGAAGGCATTCCATCAATAACCACACCCATGGCCTCTCCGTGAGACTCCCCAAATGTAGTGACTTTAAATAATTTTCCAAATGTACTTCCGCTCATATAGTCCTTGTTTAAAGCTCATCTAATGCGTGAATCATAGAGAGATCAATAGAGAAATTAACCTTTTTTCCGAAGGGATATTTAGTTTTTTTATCAGTGTATAGCCATAGCTTTTGTTCTCCAGCGACTTCAAGCTGAGTAAGAAAATGAGCACCTTGATAAATTTGTTTTTGAACTTTACCTTTAAACCGTCCATCTTCTTCAATTTTGATAATTTCTGGTTTAATGAGCAGAATTAAGTCTTTATGATCTTTTAAATGAAAGTTAGAAGGTTTTGGAATGGTGATATCTCTGGAGAAAAGTTTAGTTGAAATCACTTCATCAGTAATATCCAAGACCTTTGTGATCAAAGTATTTGTTCTTCCCATAAACTGTGCTGTAAATAAATTCTTAGGTCTCTCATACACATCAGTACAAGTGCCTTCTTGCATAAGCTTTCCATGATTTAGAACTAACAATCTCGTCGAAAAGGCGAGAGCTTCACTAGTCTCATGAGTAACCCATAAAACACTTATGCCACTAGATTTAAAAAGTTCAAAAAGTTCATTCATTAAATCAAATCTTAACTTTTCATCTAAGTGACCAAAAGGTTCATCCAGTAGAATTATCGTTGGATTTTTAACTAAGGCTTTAGCAATAATAAGTCTTTGCTTTTGGCCACCTGAGATCTCTTGGGTCTTTGAGTTTATTTCATTTGTGATATTTAATAGTGCTAGAGTTGTACGAGCTTGGTTTTCTCTTTTTTCATCATCTAATTCTTCTGTAATTTCTTCTTTTAAAATTTCTAGAACAGTTTTATCTTTGGGAAGTTCAGTCGACTGGGGAACATAAGCTAGTACCTGTTCTCCTATAAAATCAACTGTCCCTTTTTGAGGTTTTAACAGACCCGCTATAACAGATAGTGCAGTAGATTTTCCAGAGCCTGAAGGGCCAATGATGGATACACACTCATTCTTTTGTAAGTAGAAAGATAGGGAGTCTATTCCTTTCACTGAACGAGCATCATACTTATATGTTAATTCAGATATCTTAAGCAGATTTTCTTTCACACTGAACCTTCAAAAGTATTTTATAGACATGTTTACAACCAAATATGATTAGAAAAGATAAAAAAATTGAAAAATATCCTACCTGATCAAATCCAGATAGAGTTCCGACATCATTTTCATAAATAAAAACTCCTGCAAATATAGTTGCAATAGCAGATCCTAGAGAGCGGATTGAATTGAGTAGTCCCATAAAAGTTCCACGGTCTTTTGTTGCTGAAATTTCTGAAACCATAGTCATTAGTGGAATCATTCTTCCAGAAACCATAGTCATAAAAAAAGTTGAAATGATGAGGAATATCCCTAAGGGAAGTTTTTCTGCTGTTGAATATAAGTAAATAGGTATAAATGAAAGTACCAAAAGAAATGTCATGACCTTATAAGGGTTAAACTTATCTGTGTATTTCCCAACAACCTTTGCTGTGATTACAGTGAAGAATCCTCCAACAAAGTACATATACTTTAAGTCTGTTTCAAGAATCCCTACATTCTTTACAGCAAAAGGGGCCAGATAAGGAATTAAAACGAAAATAGAAAAAACATTTACAAAAATTAGAAGGTAAGACTTCAAGTAGTCTGGTTTTATTAATAAGCTCCAGAGCCTAGTTAAATTCTCTTTAATTCTTGTTGGTTGAATATGGTCTGCAAGTTTGGGAAAGACGAGATTACTCAGAAGAAAAACTAAAAACGAAAAAGCAGCAATAAAATAAAATGTGTAATGCCAGTCAAATTTTTCGGCAATAAAAAGTCCGATTGGAACTCCCAAGACGCTTGCGACACTAAATGATGACATAACTGTACCCATCGCATTTCCTCTTCTCTCAAAAGGAATGAGGTCAGAGACCATCGCTAAAACAACAGCTGTCAATGTTCCACCGAACCCACCAGCTATAATTCTAGCTATCACGAGTGTTTCAAAGTCAGTGGATAAACCACAGGCTATAGTTCCTAGAATAAAACCTATGAAGTTTAATTGAAGCATAAACTTTCTATCGTATTTATCAGCAATTATCCCAAAGAATAGACCTGTTACGGCTGCACTTATATTATATGACGAGACCAGTGTTCCAAATTGAAGAGGCGTAATTGAAAGAGTTCGCATCAGCACTGGTCCTAGTGGCATCATAACAACAAAATCAACAATATGTGAAAACTGAATCGCAGCTAAGAGAAAAACATAGAACTTTTCATTCTTAAGTTTTGATATATTAATCGCGTAGTCCTTTTACATCATCCATTGATGAACTATTGTCCATCGTTTCAAGACTGGCAACTGTTGATACAGTATGATCAACCATACTTACGGCTGCAGGATGATGATTACCAGAGTTCTTAACTCCGCCAAAAGGAAGCCTTGAACTAGCTCCAACAGTTGATCTGTTAAGGTTAATAATTCCTGAATCAATATCTCGAAGACAAAGTTTGTAGATATCTTGATCTTGGGTAAAGATACTTGCGGCAAGACCGTAGTCAGAAATATTAGCGATCTCAATTGCTCTTTCAATATCGTCATAAGGTGTAAAGGTACAGTTTGGACCAAAGATTTCCTCTTGAGTAAATGGATTAGATTTTTTTACACTTTTCTCTTCTAGATAGTGAATAGTAGGGTTAACATAATGACCTTCGTATTTCATCTCGAGATTCTTTAAGCCAATGATATCAGTCGCACCATTTTCAGATCCGAGGTGACAAAATTTTTCATAAAGTTCTTTTGCTCCAGCATCGATGAGTGGACCCATAAAAGGATCAATATCGTACTTTGTAGGGTGATCAACTAAGATCCTCTCTGTTATCTTTTTAAACTTATCTATGAACTCTTGTTCGATGGACTTATGAACAATAACCATTGAAGTCGATGTACACCTTTCTCCACTTGAAAGATAACAAGCACGAAGTAGCTCCGGAAGAGCATGATCTATATCTGTGTCTTTATGTAGAATTGTTGAGTTCTTTCCTCCAAGTTCAAGTGCCACGAGCTTATTGAGGTCAGCACCTACAGACTCAAGTATTTTTTTTCCAACGCCAACAGAACCCGTGAAGAATATACCTTTAATCGCTGGGTGCTTTAAAATATCCTGAGTTGTTTTAACTGTTCCATTGATAAAGTTAATAACACCTTTAGGGAATCCTGCAGAATGAAAACATTCGATTAGAAGTTGCGAAGAATACATCGTCTTCTCACTTGGTTTAAAGATAATACTGTTACCTGTTAAAAGTGCTGAGAGAATTTGTCCATTTGCAAGGTGACAAGGAAAGTTAAAGGGACCTATAACTAGGCTTGGCCCCAGTGGTTTTTTTACGATATGTCCGTCTATCTTTGGAAGAATATCTTTTATAGTTTCTTTCTCAATTCTTTTAAGGGAATCTGTAATTGTAACACTTACTTTTGCACTTAATGCACCAGCTTCTGTTAAGGATTCCCAAAGTGGTTTTCCAGTTTCAAGGGCAATAGCGGTTCCAATTTCTTCTTTTCTTTTGGTTACTTCTTCTTGAAACTTCTTTAAGAAACCTATTCTTTCTTCAAAACTCAGTTTTCTCCAACTTTCAAAACCAGTAACACTTGATTCAATGACTTTTTCAATATTGGCATAATTTATTTTTGCTTCCCATAGTTTGTGAGAAAGATCCCCAGGACAAAATTTTTCAATTTTTTCCGAACTTTTAGAAATATCTGAAGCATTTAAGCCAGATTGATTAGTAAAAGAGCCATCAAAGTAGTCGCCACGAAGTGTTAATTCCATTCTTTAGTCCTTGTATTTCTTATTATTGAGGTCAAATTAAGTAAAACTACTCTACATTTAATTGTCTGTTATTTACAGGGCCAATCGTTAGATTTATGATCGGTGTAACGATATGAAAATATCAATATGTACTGGAGAAAACCATGATTGATGCACCTATTAATAAGTTATTAGACAAGATGTGGACTGATTATGTCGCACTGAATCCACAAGCTCAAAAGATAGTGAAGCTAATGGAAGATAACGGTGACACAGTGAAAAATGACCATATTGCTCTAAGAACCTTCAATCACAAAAGAGTAAGTCTAGATGTAATAGCAAAACCATTTCTTGATGCAGGCTATACTCATAATGGTGATTATGATTTTCCAGATAAGAAGCTTACGGCCAAGCATTTTGAACACTCTAATCCTGACCTTCCTTTGATTTTTATCTCAGAGCTTAGACTTGAAGATTTCTCAGACAAGTTTAATCAGATAGTAAATTCACTAATTGACCAACTTGAAGACAAAACAATAAAAGACTTCAACTTTACATCTGTGGGGAGACCTTGGGAGATAAGCTCTGAAGAATATATGAGCTTAAAAGAAGAAAGTGACTACGGAGCCTGGATGGGAGCAATAGGGTTTAGACCTAATCATTTTACTGTTTCTGTAAATGAACTTAGCTCATTTGAGCAATTGAAAGATCTCAACAACTTCTTAAAAGACAATGGCATTAAATTGAATGAAAGTGGAGGAGAGATCAAAGGAAGCCCTGAGGTTTATCTTGAACAATCTTCAACTCTTGCTGATAGCGTGGAGGTTGAATTTTCTGATAGAAAAATGACAATTCCATCTTGTTACTTTGAGTTTGCAAAAAGATACCCTATGAAAGATGGAAAATTATACACAGGCTTTGTCGCCACTTCTGCAGATAAAATTTTTGAATCAACAGATAAAACTCAATGATAAAGCTAATTGTTCTATCAAGTCTTTTCCTCTTTTCAACTCAGGTCTTTGCACTGGAATACATGCAAGCTTGTTTTACAAATGATGTCATAGCTATGAAAGCATTAAAAAGAGTAGACTTTATTTTGTTGCCAATAGATACAAGAGAAAAGATAGGTAAATGTATAGATTTTAATGTTCCTGAAAAGAGAGCTAAGACACTACGAAAGTTTCTTCAAACAAACTTTGCTGGCTCACACGTTTTAACGACTGAAATTGTTGATACTGAAGAATGCGATATTAAAGTAACTCAGTTAGGTAAACTAGAATTAAAAGAAATTAAAGGATCTATTAAAACGCTTCCGAGTCTAAATCAAACAGATCTAGGAAAGAAGACGTTCCAGACTCAATCAGTAAAAGTCTTGAGTGGTAAATCTACGACTATTAAAGTTGCTCTTGAATCTGTCGAACTGACTTGTGAAAAAAGAGGTAATGTTTATATTGTGGGTCTTAAAACACAAAGTGATAAACTCTCTATTGCTACTGCAATTCGCCTCAAAAGAGGTGAGACGATGGATGTTGGACACTTTAAAAAAGATATAGTTAAAAAGAAGAAAGAGCTTGGCTTATTTAAAGCGAGTGGAGTTGATTCGAGTCAAGTTGAATCAGGAACTTTAAAAATTACTTTAGAGTAGTGGCTTTAAGTCATCTTTTAGTGTTGAGAGAATATTAGCTTCACCGAAGTCCTTAAAGGGAATTCCTATCTGCCATTCATAACAGCTTCTTCCGTATTCTTTTAAATTATAGCCTGTTCCCCTCACATGGACCCCAATAATTTTCTTTGATTCAGCATCAAAAACTGCAGACCCAGAGTTTACTGAAAAAGTATCTAAGTGATGGCGAAATGAATTTTTATTAAAATTTCTTTTAACGATGTCTCCATCATCGGTTAGCTTTTGAGCGATACCCAGTGGATAACCTAATATAAAAAGTTTAGTTCCAACGTCATATTTATGATCAAAGTCAATTTTGATTGGAGTTCTATTTACTACTTTTTTCTTCAACTTTAAAATTGCTATGTCATGCATAGTATCCCACTCAAAATTATAATATGGCATGCTTTCAATTTCATATACATCGGAGGCTTTAATTTTATTAATTGGACTGTCTTCTATTTTTTTATAATCAAATACAATATAATATTTACTTAAGTGGTAATCAGAGCTCTCTCCTTTATCTAAGCAGTGAGCTGCAGTGAGTATAGTATTTTCTCCAACTAAGGAAGCCGAGCAGTTTGCAAGCTGATACTCTTTTGCAAAAGGTGCATCCTCGCAAAAGCCTAGATTGCTGTGTAGAGTAGGGCTTTTGATACGATAAAAATCACCCTCACGAACTAGCTTATACTTAGGTACTAGAGATGGGATACTTTTAGAAATATTCTTTATAGACTCATCTTTAATTTGATAGAAATCAATTCTGTCATCTCCATTAAAAATGCTGGCCAATACTGAAGTGCTAAAAAGCACCGATAAAGAAAGAGTTAGTAAGTTCATCCTCTGAGAGTCTCATATTCAAGGAAAACTATGTGTATGGATTGAATAATTTTTATTAGGTGTCTAAACTTTAGACACTTATATTAGTGATTCCTGAGTGTGAACTTTGTTCTTTAAAGTTACAAATCGAAACTTCTCTCCAAATCTAAGTTTTAAGGCCGTCGCTGTAACTGCAGAGATCTTAGCTTTTCCATCTTCAAGTACTTCAACATGTCCAAGACACGCAACAAAGTCTGTTCCGGAGGTCGAAATCACAAAAACTTCGCCAATCATTTTATCATCAGAAATCTCTCCAACTTCGAGAACCTTACTGTCTTTAATAGCTCTTACCTCATCAATTTGAGCTTTTAATACTGGTCCTGGTTCAAAGATCCCAACTAAACCGCTAAACTCAAATCCCTCTTGTTCTAAGATCCTCTTTGCGGGCTCAGTATGGGGATGAACTTCACCAACCACGTCTTGAGCATCTTGAGGCAGTACATCGACTAAAATGGCTTCTTCAGGGAGAAGCTCTTCAATAAACTTTTTACTCTTCATTGTTAAATAATCAGCTTGAGCAAAGTCTATGTCCATAAACTTTCTACCAACAGCCTCCCAAAAAGGAGAGTGACCGTCGTTGTTCACTTTTCCGCGCATCTCTGCAATAACTTGGTCTTCAAAGTACTTTCTATCTTCGGCCATAAATAAAAACCTTGATAGGGATAAAAACCTTCCGTTTTGACTATTTCTAAATTCGGGAGACAGAAAAAGAGAACAAATCTCAGCAGGTCCTGCGTGAATCTTTTCAAAATGAAGCGATCTGATATCCTTGGTAATTCCAAGCATCTTAGACACTCTTGTTTCTTCTTTTAGACGATAAAAGTAATAGGGCTCAAAGCCACCAATTTTGGAAATGATCCCACTTACACCAACAATCTTTCCAGTGTACAGCTCTTCCATTATAAAAAGATAAGATTCCCCATTAGGTCTCTCTCCTCTATGCTCAAAACTTCTTTGAGAATAGAGGATTTTATTTCTAATAATTTCTTCGTCTTTTGGTAAAGATGTAAGCCCATGGCCAGAGTCTTCAAGAAGTCTCATTAGGCCAGCAAGGTCACTTTCTTTTATCGGTCGAATAACAAACAATTTTTTTCCTTTTAACTGACTCTAGTCAATCTCACTTAGCGTTTTGTCTATTAGTGCACAAACGTTATCGATATCCTTTTCAGTAACAGCTCCTACAGGAACAAGAAATCTCACTCGAGTCGGTTTTGATCCTGCTATAAAAGAGAGACAACCATTTTCAAAGAGTTTGAAAGTAAATGCTTTCGATTTCTCCATATCACCTTTAAATAAAGTCATCCCAACCATTGCTCCAAGTCCCCAAGGTCCTTCGATTTTATCTGGATATTTACTTGAGAGTTCTTCCAGATTTTTTTTGAAATGCTTGTGAATACGACTTATCTTTCCGTCTTTTCCAAGGTAGCCGTTGTTGACAACCTCACTAATTATATAGTGAGCTGCATTGATCGCCGCACCACTTGAGGTAAAAGTCTGAGAAATTAAACCAGGCTTAGGTTTATGATCAGCTCTATAGAAAGTTGCACATATTTGCGAGTTCTTTCCAATATTAACGAAATCAACATGCTTGTCTAACTTGAAGTATTGAAACGCAAAAAGCTCTTCAGTTCTCATGAATGATTGAACTTCATCCACTATGATTGAAACACCGTGCTTGTGACAAACATCACAGATAGCTTTAAAGTATTCTTCATTTCCAACCCAGTATCCACCTTCTCCTTGAACAAGCTCCAAACACATCGCTGCGTATTCGCCGGGGTATCTTTCGAAATACCACTCAAGGTGCTTTGTTGCCATCTCGATACTTCTTTCATGCTGATCTGGCTTATAAAACGGAATATAATCAACTGATAAAGTTTTTGGAAGACCCGCTCTATAAGCCGCTTTATCTGTAATTTGAGAAACAGCTAGTGTTCTTCCCATAAAACATTTTTCAAAAGCGATTACTCTATGTGCTGGATGATTTTTTTGAAAAGCCATTTTTAATGAATTTTCTGCGGCCATAACTCCACTGGAAGTCATGAACATATGATCGAAGCCAGCGTCGTATTTATTTGCTTGTTCTAACAGAAGATCAAAAAGTTTAGGTGAATCAACATTTTGTTGAAGGTTTCCACTCATTGTAGTGTTGGTAACTGATCCATCAACTTCTGCTGCAATTACACCTGGGTGAGAGTGACCGAAGTAATGAACGCCAATACCTGTGATAAAGTCGTATTTAACTGATCCGTCGGCAAGTTCTACAAGAGCTCCATTACCGATACCTGAACCGATATAGTCGTAGAATAGCTTCCCTCCACGATCCTCTCCAAACTCTTTTAAAAGTTTATCGTAGCTCTCTTTTAATTCTGGATCTCCAGCTTTAATTCCCGTTATTTTACTTTGATGCTCTGTAACTGCTTCAGCAATAAGTTTCTTAGCTTCCTGTAGGCGAGGATCTTCAAGGTAAGTTTGTCCGATAGACTTTTTAGTCATAATTATCTCCAAAGTTCATAGTTTTATATGTCATGTATATACGACTTTATCGGCTTAATCAGCTAAAATCATTAGAATATATTCAAATATTGAGTTTGTTAAAGAAATAAAACGACTCAAGTAAAGTGAACTTAGTCCGATAATTAATAAATGAGGTTGCTTGTAATACTTTGTGCCATTTTAGCCAGCTTATCAGCTGGCGCCAAAGAGATAAAGATCCCATCTGATGGGGGATTAATCTTGTTCAATGCACCAGCTTCTTGGGAGCTAAAACACGACATTTTTGGGATGGAGAACTGGCTATTTTCTCCAAAACTCAATAACTCTAGAAGTAATATAACTGTTACAAATACGAAGTCCAAAATTCAATTAAACTTTGATTCTATTAAGAAAAGTCGAAAAAATTATGAAAAATTAAAACAAAATTGGGCCGATCGTGTTCAAGCAAAAGTAATTAGCTTCAAACCTATGAAAGCCCAAAAAAATACTAATGGTAATCTCGTTAACTCCATCGGTTTTAGTTACGTCTTTAAAGGAAAAAAATATATTGAAGATTCTTATTATATAGACTGTCGAGGTACTGTTGTTTTTGTTAAGTCGCTTCGGCTTGAAGTGAACCTGGATCATCAAGAAGATATTAATCAAATGATTAATAGCATGGACTGTTCACTGTGAAATTTCTAATTATTAATATATTTTTTCTTTTTTCAGTACAAGTTTTTGCTCAATTGCCTTCAAGTTGTACTGAAGGTGAGTGCGTTGAAGGCATTGTTCAAGAATTAGAAGATTTGAGTTCAGCATTTGATCAAGAATGCATGAGCTCTAAAGAATCAGATCAGAATATTGATGATTACTTCGAAGAAAACGGCATCAGTGAGAAATGTTATGTCATGCTTAATGAACTTTCAATTAAGCAAGATGAACTGAGACAAATAGCGACAGAGCTTGAAATTTCAGTCGAACAAAATGATGTAAGAAGCTGTCAGCCAAATTCTTCTGCAAATGAACTAAATTCTCAAATCCAAAATATAAATGCCGTTAACATTGAGGCCTCTTGCTCTGATGATAGAAAGGCTGAAGTTAAAAAAACTTGTACCTCCGATTTGAATTGTTTTATGTTCGCCTCAGCTATGGGCATGGGCGGGTATGTAGCTGAAAAGTTGATTCCAGAGTCTATGAAGATTCCCAATTGTAATTTGGGTGGTGACTCTTGTACGACTCAGCTTGTAACTGGTTTCATTAAGTCGGTAATGACATTTTTTTCTGGGGCATGGGATCTTTTAAAGATGGCTGGAAATGGCATCAAAGACCAAGCAAATAAATTTTGGAACTGGGTTACAGATGCAGAAGATCACTCTTCAACGTCTCAGCTCTCGATGGCCGAAGCATCTGAAGATGATGGAGTTTTCTCAATGTTGGTCGATGATTTCCCGGGAACCATGAGCAAGATGTGGCAAGGATTAGTAGGCTCAATTAAAGAGTGGCTAAAAACAGATATTTTTTGTGAAAAGTGGGAGGGTGTACCTAGGTTTAGTAAGTGTACTCAGCCTTATAGTGACTTTGACTGTGCAAGCTGCAAGACTTTTGCGACAGGTCTGTGTGCCGCAACAGGTGTGATTGTTGCCGAAATAGTTCCAGCATTTTTAACGGGTGGTATAGTCACAGCGGCTAAACATGGTATCAATGGAGCGGCCAAAATAGCGAAAGTATTTAAGGTTTCTTCAAAAGCTGCACAGGCCTTGAAAAAAACCAAAATGGTTTCAAAAGTTTCTAAAAAAGTAAGTAGAATTGATGATATTATATCCTTGTCATCTACTATTTCAAAAATATCATCGAAATTAAAAGTAGCACTCTCAGCTGCGAGTAAATTTTTATTATCACCAATATCTAAAAAGACTATTGCCATTGGTAAATCTCTGAAAACTCTCTCTGCTAAGTCTAAAATGTTTTTAGCTGAGAATGCAGCTGGAAAAGTTATTCATTTTTCCCTCAAAGCCTTAAAGAATACAGGTAAAGTTATTATTTACCCAATAGATAATCCGCTTACAACATTTGCCTTTAAAAAGGGAATGACAAGTATGGATAAGATCCTTGTGCTTGGTTCTAAGAAAATAAGTCAAGTCTCGAGAGCGATTATTGGAGTTGAGAATACAAGCTCAGCTGCGTATAAATCACTTTTAAAAATTGAAGAAGCAAAGATTTTAAATAAACTTGATGAAGTTGAAAATATTAAAATCAGTCAAAAATATCTTGATGAAATAAAACCTCATCGTGAAAAAATTGTGTCCGATGTCTTTGAACAGCAAACTGAAAACTTTGATGAGATTATTGATACTCTTTATCCAGAGCTAAAGTATGGAAAACTCTCTGATAATATTCCTCAAGATGAAATCTTGGCAGCAGAGAAAGAAATTTGGGATCAAATTAAAAATATTCGTGATGGACCTTATAAAGATAAGCTAATTGAAAGCTTTCACTTTAAGATTGTTGGCTCGACAGCGAGAGCAAGACTCGTCAATAAGACACCTCTTTATACAGATATAATTCGAAATACCAAATTAAATTCAAAAGATCGATTGGCCGAAGCGCTAAGAATCACAGGTAATAAAAATGCTTCTAAAGCTCTAGAAGAAGCCTTAGAGAAAGCCCATCTCATTGGAGATGATTCAGGTGTTTATAGCTATACTTGGAGAGAACTCAGACGAAAGTATAAGTATTTAACCGATGGAGGATTCTCTACTGGTGAAGCCGATCTCCTCATCAGACACGGTCTTGCTGGTCGACCACCATCACGTCAACTACTGACAGAGATTGAGTCTAAATTTGGTGGTCATGCTGAAGATATACTCGATAGAACATATCTTGCTAAGAGGGACCAACTCTTAAACATAAAGATAGTGGAAGAAGTAAAACCTGAAAATCTTTTAGCGAGAACTAGAAGTTGGTTTAATAAAAGATTAGGTAAGAAACCGACTTCTGATGCTCAGGCTTTTGATCAAATTGAATCAATTTACTTTATTGATAGTCGTCATGGCCACTCAGGTCTCAAAAATATCATGGATGGCTCTGATAATTTAACCTCTACTCGTATTGGGCAAACTTACGGTGATAAAGAATTTAAAAACTATCTTAATGCTAAAAACTATCTCTTAAAAGAGAGCCCCGAGCTTTCTATTAAAATGCTTAAAGATGTTCAAGCTAAAATGATGGAGGGAGGAGTTGAAGGGCTCTCTCCTGAATATATTGGGCACTTTCGAAAAGGAGGCGTCTATGGAGGTGTCTCTTCCAGCTATCCTATCAGCGATCAGATTAAAGACGAGCTCATTAAAAATCCTTATCTATTATGGATCCAGGACGGAAGTGATGTCGTTGACAACGTTACACAGTCATACGGAAAAATAATTTATCCTAATTCTAAAATGGTTACTGCAGAGGGGCTCAATATTATTAAGGCCCGTAACCCGGCACTTGTATCCGATATTGAAGAGTTTCAACTTTTAAAGAAAATACAACAAAAACACGGAACTGATTTGTCAGGTAAGACTTATGAACAACTAGGTTTGCCAGATTCCTTAAAATCTAAATATAAAAATAAAAGTGAGATTGAAGTTGCAATTTTAAAAACACAATTGGACGAGTTTGTTTTAAACGAAAAACTTATTGAAGAAATGGTCGAAGAAAGATTCTCTTGGTTTAAGAAAGCTCGTTCAGATTTAGGTGATATTGATTCACCTGCTAAACTAGACGAATATGTCGATATGGTTTCAACTCTTCAAAGAGATCTTGTATCAATTCACCCTTTTGGAAATGGCAATGGTAGAACGACTAGAGAGGTGGCTTTAAATTATCTACTAGCTAAAGAGGGTTTTCCTCCTCCGAGACTTATTAACCCCAATGCAGATATTTATAAAAGTGCTAAGCAGTGGTCTGATGAAATCAAAGAGGGTATAATTGCTTCCGATCATCTGCTCGATGACTTAATAGAGAGACAAAGAATGGGGCTTAGCCTCGAGAACTCAGCAGAACTTGTTATTCCATTTAGATCTCCTGCTATTTCCCTTAATCTCAAAACTGGGGCAAAGTTTAAGAACATGGAAGGTGTTGAGTATATTGACCCTAAACTCTATAGAGAAATTATAAAAAGAAAGATTGCAGACAATCCTATGTTTGGCACAACTGTGGAGAATAATCCAGAAAAAGCCTGGGCAGAAATTAATAAGGCAGCTCAAGAAACTTTTAGTGAAAATAATATTTACTACAACCATGCAAAACACGGGATAGAGAGAGTTGAGATTGGCTATGTTGATCAAGACTTTTTGGAACTTTTTGGAAAAGCATCATTTGATGATGCTGAGAAATTTAATTTTAAAATGAACCAGTGGTATGATGACCGAGTTGTATGGAGAGGGCTAGCCTCTAAAGCAGCTGAAAAGTCTGAATCAGATATCCTTCTAATGTTTAAAGAGCTTAACCGGCATATGGCCTCAAATGCCGTATTAAGAAATGCAACTGACTCTTCTCCACAGGCGATTAGAAAAGCGGCTCTTATGGACTTTACTAAATACAATGACGACGTCTTTGGCGATGGCCTTATAAAAATGGCCAAAGACCATAGTGAGACAGGACCTATGTACGGAATGAGCTATGGGTACTCGACATCAAAAAACAGAGAGGTTGGCAAAGCTTTCTCAATGGGAGCAATGGTAATTGCTGAATACGGCTCTCATAAGACACCAGAGCTTCAAGCTCTTCTTAAATCAAGAATTCTAGTAGGAGCAAGAAAGGCTCATAAAGACGTCGACCTCGGAAGGCTCAAGCAATTGAGACCAGAGTTTTCGTATAAGTACGGAAGACAGCAAGAGGTCATGGGAATTGGTGCAAGTGATCCAGATGCTATAACTATTATTCAAAGAATTGATGCGGATGGAAGTGTTCTCCAAACTTATTTAAGAAATCCCAAACATCCAGAGCAGGTTTGGTTGGTAAAAGGTGACATCAGACCAGGGGAAGTTCCAACATCAGAGAACTTAATTAGAACTATTGATCTAACTACAAACTAAAAGGCTACCTTTGGAGATCTTTTGAAATTGATCTTAGTGATGCTGCAGCTTCTTGAGTAACTCTACCTAGCGCTTCTTCAAAACAAGCATCTTGATTACCCTCGGAGCACTTATTTTTAGCAATCGATATTGTCACTCTATTTATATCTTCTGAAACATTTAGAAACTCTTTCATCTTATCGTATTCGACTCCATCAATAATACATTTCTTCTTTTTGGCAGAACAGTTCTTCACCATTTTATCAAGAGTTGTAAATGAGCCTTTATATTCTTCATACTGTCCAGGAGTTAAACTATCTCTGTTTTTTTCAAGATAAGCCATGGGGTCTTTCATAAAGTCTCCCATTCTTTGAAATCCTCTCTTAGTTAGATCCTTACACTTCTGGCTGCCTTTATCTGTTGTTTGACATCTTAAGGACTCACATGCAGCGTTTGATCCGTTATCGCAATGATATTTAAACATCTTAATAATTTTCGTTTGAGAATCCTCGATATGAGATTTAAACTCACTAACTGAATTCATCTTATTTACAGGTGCAAAAAATTTTTGCTTCACCTTTATTTTAATTACTTTCGATTTGCTGCAGCTTCGCTTATGACCAAGATCACAACCCTTATCGAAGTAATAATCTGAAAGTTCCATATTGGTTTTGGATCGATAAATATTTCCTAACCGAAAGCAAGCCTCCGAGAAGCCTCTTTTTTCACAGCTCATTTTTAAAGGGGAGAAAGGCTCAGACAAAGCCGAACTTGTTGTTATTAACAGAGTTAAAATAAAGTATTTCATATAGTTGTTTTCGGAATAATATGAAAGATTCTTTAATACATATACTCAATGAATTGACCACATTACCTTGAGTCTTGGAAGGTATATATCCTGAGGTGTTAGAGCATTATAACCATCTTCATATTCGTGTTCAAAATGATATGCACCAATAATAAGTGAAATTGATGAGTACAGCAGAATTTGGATCTCTGACTTGCTTAGCACTGATGCATTTGAGATCGGAATAGTGAGTTTATCCAATTGGTCTCTAACTAGCTTTTCTATGAACTCTTTTTGTTTTTCACTCAATGAATGTTTTAAACCACTGTGATAGAGGGAACACAACTTAACGTGCAATTCATTATTATAAAATCCCTCAAACAGACGTGTTTCGAGCTTGAATGAATAGTCACCCAGAGACTGAGCTTCCTTGAACCAGTTTTTGTATTGTTCAATCAACAGATCAAAAAATAGCTCTTCTTTACTCTTAAAGTAGGTGTAGAGATTGCCTTTAGTCATATTGCTTAACTTGGCAACTTGAGTGGCACTAGGAATCTTTCCAGAGCTTGAGAGAAAGAGTTCGATGGCCGAATCCATTATTATATTGCGTTTATTTTCTTTATCTTGTGAATTTCTAGCTCTTGAAGATTTCATATACCTACTTTAGTGAACATAGTTTACTTATGTTTCATTTTAACTGTACATCGTTTAGTTATCAATGAAAAACTAGAGAAATTGATCAAATTATCTTATTAAATGCCGATAGTTGTTGTACAAATTTAGATATATTTATTGAACTAAGCGAGGAGATTAATCGTGGCCATAACTGATCAGAAAGTTAAAGAAACACATTCTTTAAAGAAAACAAAAAAAGCTCAAATTAAAAAATGGTATGAGTTATTAATTTTAGGTCGCATGTTAGATGAGCGAGCACCTAACTACTTAAAGCAAGCTCTTGGTTGGTCTTACCACGCTCCATATGCAGGACATGACGGAATTCAACTCGCTATTGGTCAAACATTTGATAAGAAAACAGATCATATGTTTCCATATTATAGAGATATGTTAACTGCACTTTCTGCTGGGATGACTGCGACTGAAATTATCTTAAATGGTTTATCTAAAGCTGATGATCTAGCTTCTGGTGGAAGACATATGTCTAATCACTTTGCAAAACCAGAGTGGAATATTCATAACGTTTCAAGTTGTACAGGTAACCACACTCTTCACGCCGCAGGTGTTGCAAGAGGGATGAAGAGATACAATCACAAAGGTGTATCAATCTCTAGTCAAGGTGAGTCCTCAGTTTCAGAAGGTTATGTCTACGAAGCAATCAATGGAGCATCAAACGAGAAGCTTCCTGTAATTTTTGTTTTCCAAGATAATGGTTATGGAATTTCAGTTCCAAAGAAAGATCAAACTGCGAATGAGTTTGTTGCAGATAACTTCTCTGGATTTTTAAACCTTAGAATTATTCACTGTGATGGAAAAGATGTATTCGACTCAATGAATGCAATGACTGAAGCTAAAAAACACGTTCTTGAAAAAGGTGAACCCGTTATAGTTCACGCTCATTGTGTAAGAATGGGAAATCATTCAAACTCAGATAAGCATGAGTTATATAGAGATGAAAAGGAAAGAGAGGAAGCGCTTGCTCAGGATCCTCTTCCAAAATTTAAAGAAGAGCTTCTAAAAGCTAAGATGTTCACTAAGAAAGAATTAGAAAAAATTGAAGCAGAATGCAAGGCTGAGCTTATGACTGCTCACAAAGCTGGTGTCAAAGCACCTCATCCAACTGCTGAATCAATATGGAATTTTGTTCTTCCACCAGCATATAAAGCTGAGAAGTATCCAGATGGAATTCATGACGATTCCGGTGAGCCTATAAAATTGATCACCGCTTTAAATGAAACTTTAAAAGCTGAATTTCGCCACAATGAAAAAACTTTTATTTGGGGGCAAGATATGGCCAACAAAGAAAAAGGTGGAATCTTTAATGTCTCTAAAGGGATGCAACAAGAATTTGGAATCGATAGAGTATTCAACGGTCCAATTGCTGAGGACTATATACTTGGTACAGCAAATGGGATGAGTCGTTTTGATAAAGATATTAGAATCGTTGTTGAAGGTGCTGAGTTTGCTGATTACTTTTGGCCTGCCATGGAGCAATTTGTAGAAACAACTCACGACTACTGGAGAAGTAATGGTGCATTCTCTCCAAATATCACAATCAGACTTGCTTCTGGGGGATACATTGGTGGGGGACTTTATCACTCACAAAATATTGAAGGAACACTTACTACTTTTCCAGGGATAAGAGTTGTTGTGCCAGCATTTGCTGACGATGCTGCAGGTCTTCTGAGAACATGTATGAGAAGCCAGGGACCAACAATGTTCCTTGAACCTAAAGCTCTTTATAATTCAAAAGATGCAATGAGTATTGTGCCTGATGATTTTGAGGTCCCATTTGGTGTTGCAAGAGTACGTGCTGAAGGTTCCGATATAACAATTATTACTTACGGAAATACAGTTCATCACAGTCTTCAAGTTGCTGAAAAACTAAAAGATGAAGGGATCTCGATTGAAGTCATTGACCTTAGGTCACTTATTCCTCTTGATACAGATTCAATTGTAAAATCAATAACTAAGACTCATAGAGTGTTAGTTGTTCATGAAGATAAAGTTTTTGGTGGTTTTGGTGGTGAGATCGTTGCTCAAATTAACGAACTTTGTTTTGAACAACTAGATGCTCCTGTAAGAAGATTAGGTGCGACGTTTACACCTGTTGGATTTAATAGAATTTTAGAGAAAGAGACTTTACCAAATGCTGACAAGGTTGAAGCGGCGATTAGAGACCTACTAAACTACTAATAGTTATAAACTACCAGTTAGAAATAGCTGGTAGTTCCTTTAAATGTCACATTCCAAAACGATTGGCATGTGATCAGATAAAATATCAATAAAATAGCTATAGTAACTTGAATCACTGAGTTGAGACTCAAGGATTCTTGATTGGAAGTAATCTACATAGCGATCAATTTCCTTGTTATCATCAATTAATCCTCGAACAGAATGAGTTGTTCCACCCGTTACAATCTTTTTGTTTCCAATCTTTAAAATAGTCTCTTTTCCATTTTTGAAAGGAGTCACAAACCGATCTATTAATCGCTGATATTTTGACTCATTATAATTGTATTCATCCTCAGAGACGCGATCTGTTCTTACTTCATAAAGTCTTCTAACATATCTTCCAATGGCACCTTTGTAGAAACTCTCTACTTTCGCATTAGCAGATCCATCGGCTTTGGTGCATTCAGAAGTCTCTTTTGGATCAAAGATAAAGTGATCGTAGTCATTTGATAAACCATTGGTTTCTTCATCGTTTGAATAATATCGACCTCTTGACAGAGAAGTTTCATTTTCAATAAATAACTCAAAGCCTTTTGCACTATCCAAAACATTTGGCCAAAATTGATTCGAAAATTTTAGATTTAAGTCACCCATGAATATTACATCTTGCTTTCCAAAACGTTTTTTAAACCTATCAATAAAATCAAGAGTAACCTTCACTTCTGCAAAACGGGCGTAGTTCGTTGAGTTCAGACCAACTGATAGATCATCATAATGACCAACACCAAAGGCTTTCCTCATGATGTTTTCTCTGTCAGCTCGTCCGTCTGGAGAAGAGAATACAACGTGGCTCGTAAGAAGAGTGAAATCAAAATTGTTTGCCTTAAAGCTGGCCATAAATGGTCGTCTAGAAAAAATATCACTATTATCTTTTCCAAGAGCATTGCTATCCATTTTTACTGTACAGGCAAAGTTTAAATACTTAGCTTTAGGGTCAATAGAGTCACAGTATTTATTTTCTACAGGCTTAACAATATTAGCTTTATAGAAGTAACCAACGAGCTCATGAACATCTCTTGATTTAGCCGCTTCGCCTTTGGGTGCGAGAACTAGCGCCCAATTACTTCCACCTTTAAGTTTGTGAAGCTCGTCAAGGATCTTCAGATACCCAGGTGTTCTATAGTTGAGTTTAGATTTTTCAATTTCTTCTTTATAAAATGCTACTAGTTTAGTGGTGTTTGATATAGCTCGCTTTAGCGTCTTGATTTTTCTAGAGTTATCTTCTTTGATTAATTTCTTTTCTAAATCTTGAGATCTACTTTGATAGAATTTTATCTTGGAAGGTCCGTATACTTCGATGAATTTAACAAGTGCAGTATTTTGCTTAAGATCACGTCCAACGAGAGGCAGTAGCTCTGTTACTCCAATGATGTCCCATTTATTTATAAGACTTGCAATTTTCTGGTAATCTTTAAATCGAGTCTTTGAGCTTCCTGGGTGAAGAACGTTAAACTCTGCAATTTTTAATTTAGACTTATCAATTAGTCTTTTTCTAGAACTTTTGAATTTTGTTGAATTATAGTGATGATAATTTTTTAAACAATCCACTTGATATTTTTCTGAGACAGCATACTTTTTCACGTGCTCACACTCGAGCTTATAATCTCTGTTCGATTTATCTTCACCCGCATGAACGACAACAAATGATGAATGTATTACTAAACAAAGCCAAACAGACCATGCATTTAATAAATTTACTTTCATATTTCTCTCCGCTTGTGATCATACTGAAATAGATCTAAGCCGATAAACAGTTTGTAAGTTTTACAAGTTTTGAGCTGCTAGTCGCAGTCATTCTCATAGGTTAGAGTAAGCTTAATGTTCACATCACTCCAAGTTTTGCCTTTGTGCAGCTCGGTACAGGCTTCGTTGATTGCACTCAGACTTTTCTCCAAGCCCCAATCAAGAACATCAATTACAGCTGTTGCTGTAAAGCGCTCATCTTTATTTACAACATTCATAGTTATATCTCTAGAGAAGCTATTCATAATGAGGCGAACTTTTAATTTGTTATCTTTATATTCTAAAGTCTTACCTTTAATTATTGTTCCACCAATCATGTTTGAGAAGAAATACTTTACAAGTTTTGCATCTCGCATTGAGTTTCTAGTCCAGACAGAACGTGTATCAATATTGAATTCTAAATCTTTGAAAATTGCAGATAAGCTCTCGCCTTTGTACTCATCTTTGAGGCCTAGGTTTCTTAGTGTACCTTTTACGCCAGTTTTTTCAGCTCCTGGAAATTTAAATGCTTCCCAGTGAAGTTCCATGTCATCTCTGTCGATTTCTACAAAACACTTTTCTTTGGCGTAACTTGTAGTTACAAGAACTGTAAGTAAAAGAAATATTAAAGAGTTCATAGAATTCCTAGAGATTTAAATGTTCAAAGTTTAGATGAGCATACCTTTTAATAAGCTCCTTTAAAACATTAATATTCTTAGAGTTAAGAGATTTATTTAAGAGATAAATAAGATTTCTTTCTTCGCTCATAATAGATTTTGATATGTCTAACTGATTATAAACACTCTTGAGGTCTTCTGCTTTGTCGATGACTTGGTGTGATAGAAATAACGGAGATCCAAAACTTTCAGTTAGAAAATAGTTAGATCGTTTTTGTTCGTTTTCAGTATTTTGAATAGACTTAGTTAGAAGTCCATTAGTGAGATAATTGAATTCATATACTCCCGTAAGTGTAGACTTTAAAGGAGAGTCAGTTAACCAAATAATCCCAGCAGTCTTGGGAGTAATAAGTTTTGATAGATGATCGATTGGGCCTTTATGCATTGACTTCATTTTTTGCAACATTATCTAAAATACCGTTAACAAATGGTCCCGAATCAACACTTCCAAATTTCTTAGAAATCTCAATTGCCTCATTAATAATGATACTAACTGGAGTCGACTTATCGTGAAGCATTTCATAACTAGAAAGTAGTAAAATAGTATGATCAACTTTAGAGATTCTACTAAGTTTCCAGTTCTTTAGATATTTTTCAATAATAAGCTCAAGCTCTTTATAGTTCTTGAAGGTTCCAAGAATTATTTGATTTGAAAATACAGTCAGATCAGAGCTGAGAATTGTGTTTGTGCTCTCTTTGTAGTCTAGAATTGATGAGAGTATTTCTTTGTCACTAAGTCCTGATTTGAGTTCTTCAAAAACGGGGAGCTGAACATGGAAAAAATACTGAAAACAAAATTCGCGAGCTTCTCTTTTTTTATTCATTATGGCCTTAACTTATTCGTATCTTAAACTAGAATTGAATGATTCTTCTTCATGTTGGAGGTCGTGTACAAATTCTTCAACATCTTGAAATGTTCTATAAACTGAGGCAAACCTGATGTAGGCCACAGGATCTAGATTTCTTAGATAATGCATAAGAAGTTGCCCAATGTCTTTGGATTTAATTTCTTTATTTGAAATTTCAAGAATATTTTTTTCGATATTATCTACAACTCTCTCAATTTGCTCTGTGGATATAGGTCTTTTACCACAAGCTTTTGCTATACTTTTGAGAATCTTCTCTTTCTGGTAGGGCTCGCGTCTGCCATCAAGTTTAACAACAACAGGCATCTGTATTTCAATGCTCTCATAAGTCGTAAATCTTCTCTCACAAGCTTCACATTTCCTACGACGTCTTACTGAGAGCCCCTCTTTGAGGAGTCTTGAGTCAACGACTTTAGTTTCATTTGCTTCACAGAATGGACATCTCATAAACTATTTCCTATCAAATTTGAGGGGAATTTACCTAATCGTAAAACCTCTGTCAAAGTAAGAGTAGAGTTATGTAAAGGTTTCTTTGAAGCGCCGCGCATAACTGGAATTAAGAATTCTTTTGACGTTAAGTTTTGGTCTTTGATAGGGTTTATGTACACACATACACGAGAGGTATTTATGTTTTTCTTGAAACAATTAGTACTTGTTATAGCTTTAGTAGTGCTCGTACAACAGGCATTCAGCTAAAAAAAGAGGACTCTTACGAGTCCTTTTTTTTTATTTCTTTGAATGACTGATTATTTTTAATTACTCACATGGTTCTTCATTCACGATTTTAGTTTTTGCACATCCAGCTAAACACTTGTTACCGTACGTATTTCCATCAGCTCCACAAACAGGCATGTACTCCTTAGTGCAGATGCACATGTCATTTTCTTCTGCGATTCCTGCAGTACTATCGTCCATTTCAGAGGCTTCTTCAGCAGTATCTGCTGTTTCAGAGTTTATTGGTTTGATTTGTGCCTCATCAATAGATTTATTCTCTCTCATTTCTGCTGACTTTTCACCAAAGCAAGATACCGTCAGTACAGTAATTGCCGCTAGTAGTATTAATTTCATAGTTTCTCCAGGTAACTTCTAAGTCACATTTAAATTTTGGTCTTAGGGAATTCTAATCATAAAAGAGCTCTTTTCAAAGTCTAAACAAGCTGAATTTGCTAAGATATTAACAAAAAGGACTAATATGAACTGGAAAGATTTAAAAACCTACACTGATATTACTTATCAAAAGTTGGAAGGACATGGAATTGTCAAAATAGCCTTTAACCGACCAGAGTTAAGAAATGCCTTTAGACCACACACTGTCGATGAACTTTACTCTGCTCTAAAGGACGCGAGTGAAAATCCCAAAGTTGGAGTCGTAATACTAACGGGCGAGGGGCCAAGTCCTAAGGACGGCGTCCATGCATTTTGTTCCGGAGGAGATCAATCAGTCAGAGGTAAAAATGGTTATGAAGAAAATGGAGAAAGTGGTTTTGGAAAACTTCATATTTTGGAGTGTCAAAGATTAATTAGATTTATGCCTAAGGTTGTTATATGTGCTGTGAACGGTTGGACAGCTGGTGGAGGTCATTCTCTTCACGTTGTTTGCGATCTTACTCTGGCCTCTAAAGAGTTTGGAAAATTTAAACAAACTGATGCTGATGTTGCAAGTTTTGACGGAGGCTACGGCTCTGCTCTTTTGGCAAAACAAGTTGGTCAAAAAAGAGCGAGAGAAATTTTCTTTCTCGGTAGAGAGTATTCTGCTCAAGAAGCTTTCGATATGGGAATGGTCAATGAGGTTGTTCCTCATGAAAAGTTAATTGACGAATGCGTTAATTGGGGGAAAGAGATATTAACGAAATCACCTACGGCGATAAAAATGCTTAAATATAGTTTTAATCTTTTGGACGATGGACTTGTAGGGCAGCAGCTTTTTGCTGGAGAGGCTACGAGAATGCTCTACGGGTCGGAAGAAGCATGGGAAGGTAAGACAGCATTTCTTGAAAAAAGAGAAAGAGATTTCTCCCGATTCCCATGGAATTATAAGTAAACCTTTCGAAGCTTACCACTTTCTGTGTAAAGAAACTGATCTACAATTCGAGAATTAAAAATATTAAATTTTTGAAGAATTGTTTTGTCTATTAGACTTTTCGAAACAATAACGCTTTCACTTCCTCTTTGATCCGAGAGGGTGGAAGTAAGATAGAAGTCTATTTCTTTTGGTATTATGGTATTTAATTCTGCCTCGAGTAGGTCAAGATCTATAAACGAGCCCGAACTTTTTATGAGGCGATCTACTCGGCCTAAAACAGTCAAAATATTCTCATCTTTAATACCTCTGTCATTAGTTTTGAATACTGTTCCAGAAGGCTTCTCAATGATGACTTTCGATCCATTAACTGAGAAGACTCGATCGAAAATATAGGGGGTGTCGACTTCGATCGTTTCATTAATACTAACCTTATTCCAGGGTAATATCTCAAAGGAATTAAACATGTTGAGCTTTGAGGTTGCCACCTGTGAGCAGACTTCACTAGCACCGTATGTTGCATAGAAAATAGGTGGATAATTCTTTAAAGATTCAAAATCAGTTAAAGATAGACTATCTCCTCCGACAAAAATCATTTTTACATTTTCTGGAAACGATAACTTTTTCTTGATGAGTTCATGTACTTGTCTCGGGACAAGTGAGAGATGAGTAATGGAGTGATCTTTGCAAGAATTAATAATTGCTTCAATTGAATGGTCTTTCGGTGAATATATTGCAGCTCCATTTTGATAGGCCCTAAACATAATTGAAAGTCCTCCCATGTAGAAATGGGGAAGAGAGAGTAGCCATTTGTCATTAGCTGTAATATTGAAAAATTGATTAAGCACTCGAGCATGCCCGAGCATCTTTTGAAATGATATCTCAAAGACTTTTAAGCGTGACTGTGTTGAACCCGAAGAACAAAAATATAGAAAATCTTTCTTTTTAAAGTAGTCTGTTGCCAGCTTCTCCCAAAGTTCAATCGATACATCTGGTCTACGACAAAAAATAGAACTATCTAAATTTTCAATTTTGTCCATGTTAGTCTCCTAAGCCTTCTATATTCTTTTTGAACGACGTCCTTTTTGATTTGAATATGTTGTTTGCCTTGACTGTATAATTGTTGTGTAAAAGGATTATATATTCCTTGAACTTTATTGATATCGCCCATTCTTCTTAAATAACAAAAACTGTGCCATGCACCTAAAATACCTTCGAATTGATTTGAGAAAATACTTTCAAAAGCTCTTTTGTCATTTGGATTTATTGTTGGTCTATAGATTACTTTGAAATTACAGAACAACTCTGGATTTGGACTAAGGTTGTAGAGGTGATCAATGGCGATTGGAACATCTAGTTTATTGTACAAAGAGAGATTAAATGGAAATGGATCCTCAATATATTCAATTTTTTCTTTATTAATGTTTTTTAGCAAAAGCTTAAAACTCTTGTCCGTATATTTATTATTACAATCTAGTCGCAGTTTTTTAAACTGTTTGTCATAATCACTAATAAGCGTAATATCTTGATCAAGATCGCCAGTTAGCTTGAGCTTTAAAATATCACTGAATCGATAAAACTGATCCTTGTAAAATAGTGAGTGATTTTTGAATAAAAGATTGTCTTTTATATATTGATTTGAAAACTCAAAAGCATCTAGATAAGCATTCGTGATTAGAAAGTGTCTTTTCGTTTGTGTTATCTCCTCAAGAACTTCTGATTCACTTGGATAATTTAAATCTTTTATTTCATGGTACTGTGAAAAACCAATTTTTTTTCCAAAAACAACTTTAATTAAGAGAAATGATGAATCTTGATTGTAAAAAATTTTCATATTACAGCGATGTAGATGATAGAGGTGGTTACTAAATTTAAAAGTGATAATTTAAAAATTTTTTGTCTATTGATTTTTTTTAAAATAAGTAAAAATAATAGACAGTCAGCTAGGAGAGATAGTAGGAAAAAGGGCTTTACTGTAAGATAAGTGAACAAAGCCTTGTGTATCGAAGTGAGTAGTATAAAGCTTATAAAAATGAGTGTTGAACGATATTCAAACTTAACAGCAATTGTTCTTTTGTTAAACTTTTTGTCTTCGCTTAGATCTCTGTAGTTATTAGCATAGATTATTAGAATACTAAGCATACCAAAGAGCGATGCACTGAGGACACTCAATTGTGTTACGTTATCGGATATGGCAAAAAACGTTCCAACAAAAGCGACGATTCCAAAGTATAGATAAACAAAGATTTCTCCTAGCCCATTGTAAGCTAAAGGGTAGGGGCCTCCAGTATAACCATAGGCAAAAAACAGTGAACTTAATCCCAAGGGGATATATATAAGATTTTTTTCAAAAAGAGGAATTGATGCTAATAAACATATGAGCAAAGAAGCCAGTCCCAATACCCAAAGAGTTTTCTTATTAGCTTTAGAACTCATTCTTTCGTCACCCAATCGATTAACATCAACACCATTTTCCCCATCTATAAGATCATTAAATATATTTACTGCGATTTGAATAAATATACCAATAAGAAAGCACAGAGTAAGTAGAGTCATATTTATTGATTCTTGAGTAGCTTTAGCTAGCATAAAGGCACAGAGAATTGGAAATACTGAAGCGATTAGTGTTTGAGGACGAGCCGCTTTGATATACATCATCATTTTAATACTCCATTAATGAAAGGCTCTAGTAAGTAGAGTGGCCCTCTGTGACTGCAGTTTGGATGGACAACGGTGTTCTTAAATTTAATATACTGTTCCTTGATTTTATGGTCGAATTCGCCGCAATGAAGTGTCATTTTATTTTCCCACTTTTCAATAAGTAAATTATAGTCAGGAGAGTTCGATAGACGGTTCTGGTCGAATATTTTTCTGTAAAAAGGTAATTTATCCAAATCAATTTGTATGTTAGCGTCTTTTTCAAAAAGAGGAAGCTCGTTCCAAAATGATAGAAATGATTTATCGTTCATTTTTTCTAATATATGATCTTCTAATTGTATTCTTTTAACTCTATTTTTACAGCCAATATGTGCGCTTACAATATGAATATGCTTAATGTCTGGAAAACCTTCTTTATGTATTAAGGAAAGTAACTTTCTGGCACCAAAAGAGTAAGCGACTATTACATCATCTGAGCGGAGGTCCAATTGGGAGAGTGAGTCGAGAAAATACGGTGTTACAACTTTACTGTTTTCGGGGGGGAGAATGCTTTCTCCAAACAGGCCATGAATGAATATTGATTGTTTAGTATTCACTTAACATGCTCCAAAGCTTTTTATTTTCTACTTCGCTAACACGTATCTCCGTTATATTTTTTGGTAGTTTAAATAATTTCGAAAAAACAGTGTCGTGTTTATTAGACATTTTAGCATCGAAAGTAAACTTCTTGAATATTTCTCCACCGCCGTTATTAATGATATAGAGATGAAAATTATCCGGTAATGTTCTAAAAAGAATATTAGCATCGTACATAAATGTTTGATCACCAACAATGGCAACGACATTTTTTGTCGTTGCCTTGGCAATTCCAATTGCAGTCGATATTTGGCCGTCTATACCATTTAAACCTCTCGAAACTTGGATCTTGGCATTCTTTATAGAACAATGTTTTGCATTTCTAATTGTTAGGCTATTTCCGAAATAAAAGATTGTATTTTCTTTGTCATTTTGAATAATAATATTTTTTAAAAGAAAAATCTCACTTGCTGGGAAATTATTAATTATTGTTTCACTTTTATTTTTAGGTAAAGTCATTGAGCTCTTTGGTGGAAGAGTATTGAATACATTCGCTAAATCTTGATCTAGGCGGCTTCCAAAGCTTAGTCCTAAAACATCTTCCTCTGTAGAGTGAAATACTTCCGGCGGATTGATTGTTCTTTCTAGTTTTCTCCAAACTCCACAGTTTGGGATTGAACCAAGGCGAATAACCTGACTAAAAAAACCTTGCATGTAGAGCTTGTCTAAATGATCATCATCTAAGATCTCAAGATTTGTTCGTATTTGGAAAAAAGGAGATGTTATTTCTTGATGAATAAAGCATTCTTTTTTTAATAATTCGAGATATTGTTTCATTGTTAATGATGTTTTTTCACTAATAATAATGAGTGGAATTTGTAGTTCTCTTTTAGGAAGAGTGATACTTTTCGTTTCTAAATCACTTTTTATATTAATATGTTTTGGATAGAGATCATCTTCGAAACTTGTCGAGCGAATAAAGGGAGATAAACATCTCTCTTGGTGAGTTGTTTGAGGTGCATAAACAACTTTTAGTCTTTCAGGTCTGTCGTAAGAGATGACGACTAATTTGGTATTGGAGTGATAAGCTTCCATTATTGCAGGTAAAGTCTCTCCAACAGCTGTACCGGAAGTTGTTATAATGGCACAGGGCTTATTTGTGAGTTTGCTAAAGCCCAGGGCTTCGAAAGCTGCAGCTCTTTCATCGAAATGGAAATCTAATCTATTCTTGATTCCCTCTATCTTTAAAAATGCTTGATTTCTTGCTCCTGGGCAAAGTATAAAAAAATGGATTTTCTTTAAGAATTCATCCACAGACAAACTCCAACACGGATTCCATTTTTAAGCGTGATTCGTTTAATTCAGAGCTATATGTTGAGCCTCTTACTATTCCACACCCTGTTATAATCTGGGCAACACCCATATTGACTGTCAGATTTCTTATATTAATAAGTGCTTTTGTTGTATCTCCCTGATTAATAAGAACAGGTCCGCCATAAAGGGGAGAGGGGTTTTCTTGGTAGTACTCTAGACTTCCACAAATCTCTTTAACTCTCTCTGTTGGATCCCCAAAAATTGCAGACGTTGGTGCCAGTGAACTTATTAATTTATCTAGACTCATACTGCTATTAAAAGAGATATCTGACTTATAGTGAAAGTAGTTTGAATAACTAATTATTTTCTTTTGGCTAATTTGATACTCATTTGTAATCATCTTTATTTTTTTGAGAAGGTTTGTCTCGACATTTCTGTGTTCTCTAATGAATTTGTCATTTTTGAGTTCATCGGCTACAAGTGCAGTTGCTGCAATACAGTCTGTTGTGAAGTTGTTGGGTGCCTTTTGTTCAAACAACACTTCTGGAGTATTGGTTATTGATAGAAAATCACCATCCCAAAAAATAAGAAGATGACTGCTAAAAGAGTTGAGCGCATTTTTGATAAGGTCTTGAAACTGGCTCTTATTAAAGTAAGTTTTATAGCTGTTGTACCATAAAGCTTTGATAATAAATTTCTTTTCAATACTTTTACAAATAGAGTGAAAGTCTTCTTCAAATATTTGAGGTTTAATTATTGGTCTTGAGATTGTTTTTTTTGTAGCAGCAACAGCTTTAATACTTTCTCTTTTGCCTAAGTATATCTTTTTCTTTAAAGATCCAAATATATCAAAAAAAGATATGAACTCCTGAGATTCGGCTTCATTTAAAACTTCAGCATAGTAGAGGTTTCCCCTGTCACTATAGATGAGACCAGTGTTAGATGCTAAAAATTTATCTACCTCTTTATTATTGTTCATGTTAATGTGAACGATACCACGTCTTGATCATCAGGACAATATA
>Ga0307930_1000246_pt1 | contig 42067 bp, 40 predicted proteins | sample OrgLakmetageno46_FD_203161 | JGI IMG/M metagenome (GOLD analysis project Ga0307930, IMG submission 203161) | Saline water microbial communities from Organic Lake, Antarctica - #46 | ecosystem: Environmental > Aquatic > Non-marine Saline and Alkaline > Saline | place: Antarctica: Organic Lake...
TTACTAATACGGCCATAAATGGAAAGAACATTTCAGCCAGTGAGCAGGCTCTTGCTGATATCTTTCGAAGACCTTGATAAAAAAGATACATTGCCAAAAGTCCCGATACTAAAACCATCAGTGAAATTTTACCGTATACTTCAATACTTTCGCCGAATAAATTTGGAGCTTTGAGAGCAAAAGGCAATAAGCACAAAAAGCCAAGAATAAATCTTCCGGCCATGATCTGCTCGTTAGTATACCCTTCAGTTCCAAGCTTCTTACCATAGACAGTAGCTGCCCCCCAACCAAAGATTGAGAAAAAAACCAATATGTAACCTTGAATTGCAGTAGGCGCAAAAAGGTTATCCCACCAGCCTTTAGAGCTTAGATTAATTTTCATTATATCTTCAAAAGAAATTAGAAGTGCACCGGCCAAACATACGAAGGCCCAAAACATAAACGCTTTCTTTATCTGTTCACGCAACACAACTCGAGCAAGAAGAATAACAACTAATGGTTGAAATTTTTGAAGTAATATAACGAGAGAGGGATTCAAGAACATAAATGCTCTTGAGAATGCAACAGTTGCAAGGGCAGAGCCCACTCCACCGACCATGAAAAAGTAGAAGTAGTGAGAGGTCTTTGCTTCCCAAACTTTCTTAAGAGATTTAAAAAAGACTATTGAAAAAATTAAAGTGAGTAGAAGGTGTTCGTAAAAAACTAAAGAGACTGCATCTAATCCGCCTTGCATAAGAGGATAGCGAATAAGAGTGTCTATCGCCCAAAACGCGCAGGCGACAACGATTAATAAAAAGCCGGCCATTTAAAAATGCCTTTGGTAGAAGTCCTTAAAGCTTTCCTGAGCAATTTCTGCAACAAGCTGCTTTTTAATTTTCTTTCTATCTTTATTTCTTCTTTGCTCTTTAGTAAGTGTAACTGAAGGTAGTAACCCAAAGTTGATACTAGACGGGACAGGCTTTGGAACCGTCATTACAAAGTTCACCAATGCACCAATACCCGTTTCAACAGGCCATGGAATAGATTCTTGCCCATTAATTTTTCTAAGAACCTGACTTGCAACATAGAGACCCATGCTTGAGCTTTCAGTATATCCCTCAACACCAGTAATTTGTCCTGCGAAGTGGATGTTTGGAAATTCCTTAGAACTTAAATCGAAGTTGAGAAGCTTTTTTGAATTCAAAAAAGAGTTTCTGTGTACACTACCAAGATGATTAAATGTTGCTTTTTCGAAACCTGGGATTGTTCTGAATACTCGAATTTGTTCAGGGTATTTTAAACGAGTTTGGAATCCGACAAGATTAAATGCTGATCCTAAAAGATTTTCTTTTCTGAGTTGAACCACAGCAAATGGTAGCGGTTCTCCCTCTTTCTTTAATCCAATTGGCTTCATACATGAAAAACGAGGTGTATCTTTTCCTCTTTCGGCCATGAGATCAACTGGCAAACAAGCTTCAAAGAATTTATATTCTTCAAAGTTTTGAGGTGGAACTTTTTCGGCATTTACTAACTCTTCTACAAACTTATAATACTGCTCTTCAGTGAATGGTGCATTCAAGTAGTCGGCTGACTCAGCCTCCTCTTTATGGCGATCCTTGAAGTATAGTTTATCGTAATCTAGAGAATCGGCGTCCACAACTGGAGCGATTGCATCGTAGAAATAAAAATCATCTTTAGATATTTTCTCTAATATCCACTTCTCTAATTTAGTCGTTGTGAGTGGCCCAGTTGCAACAATTGCGTATTGGCAATCATGCTTCAGCATTAAAGCCTCTGGGTCTGATGCCTCTTCGTGAATAATTGTAATTAAATCGTTCTCACTTAATCGTTTTGTTATCTCAATTGAGAAGTCTTCTCTATTAACAGCTAATGCATCACCAGCTGGAACTGCCGTTTGCTCAGCAACTTTTAGAACTAAAGAGTTCATAGCTTTCATTTCAACTTTTAAAAGACCATGACCTGAATGTGGGTTCATTGATTTTAGCGAGTTTGTACAAACAAGCTCAGCAAATGTATCTAGTTTTTGAGAGGGATTTCTGACAACTTTTTTACTCTCGATTAGAACAACTTCAACTCCGGAGTTGGCCAAATAATGAGAAGCTTCACTACCAGCTAAACCGGCACCAATAACTAATACTCTTGATTTTTTATCACTCATAATATTTTACTCATCTTATGATTAAATGTTATAATTTCAATGTGTTAAGAATTGGGAAACTACCCTTTTTTACATGTTGAGTCAACAACAGGAGTATAAAAAGAAAGATGAATATTACCCTACACCAAACCCATCATGAAATTGCAGATTTTGATAGTATTATTAGTTACTTAGAGAAAAAAATTGATCTTGAGACTAAAGGTCTTCACCTGCTACCAGAATTATTTTTAACCGGTTACCCCCTTCAAGACTTGTGCATTCAGAAATCATTCATTGATAGCTACCAATTGATGCTTAAAAAGATTGAAAAATGGAGTAAGAAATTAGGTAAAGACACAAAAATTTTGGCCGGTGGATTAGAATACTCACTGGATAAAAGTGGTATTCCTCTACAGATAAAAAATGTTGTGTATGAAATTTCATCTGATGGTATGGCTGCTATTTATACAAAACAACTACTTCCCAACTACGATATTTTTGACGAGCAAAAATACTTTACTGCTGGCACTGAATCCCAAGTTTATTCATTCAATGATGCGAAAATTGGAATTCTCATATGTGAAGATATGTGGAGCAGCACCTTTCACGATAAAGATCCTGTTGAATCTTTATCAAAAAGTTCAAAAGATGATCTGGATCTCATTATCAATTTATCAGCCAGTCCTTTTGTCCTTGGAAAACAAAACAAAAGACTTACTCGCGCACATGAGATTTCAAATAAATTTAAATGCCCTTTTGTATATTTGAACAAAGTTGGCGCAGAGGACGAGATAATCTTCGACGGAGCAAGCTTTGTTTGTGATGGCTCTAAAATTCAAATACAGGCAAAAAGATTTGAATCAGACACTCTCACTTTTGAATTCAACAAAGATAACTATAGATACAAAGAGAACTCAGCTTCAAAGAGAGCAAATACTTGGGAAGATCTCTTTAGTTCAAAGCTTACGAAAGTTGATAAGGGAATAGGCTTGATTCCATGGACAGATGAAGAATGTGCAGTTGTTCAGCAAGCACTAATGTTTGGATTCCAAGAGTATGCTAGAAAAAGTAAATTCAATAATTTCACAGTGGCCCTCTCCGGAGGAATGGACTCTGCACTAGTTTTAACACTTATGAGGCTATCCTTAAAGCCAGGTCAGTACCTAGAAGCAATTTATATGCCTAGCATTCACTCTAGCCCAGTTAGCTGGGAGCTTTCCAATAAGCTATGTAAAAATCTTGGGATTCCTCTTAGCACTTTGCCAATCAAGTTTCTTCACTCCACCACTAAGAACCTTTTTGGACAAACATTCAAACAACCATTTGAAGGTCTCACTGATGAGAATATACAGTCTCGCCTAAGAGGAACACTTCTCTACACAAGATCAAACCAGATAAACTCGATGATTGTGAACACTTCAAATAAATCAGAGCTTGCTGTTGGGTACTCAACTCAATACGGAGACTCAGTTGGAGCAATCTCAATGCTGGGTGATCTCTTTAAGTCTGAGGTTTACAGGCTTGCTAACTTCGTAAATGCAAAAAATGAAAATATAATTCCAGAAGAGATCATAACGAGACCTCCCACAGCGGAACTTCGCCCAGATCAAAAAGACAGTGACTCACTTCCCCCCTATGAGGTTTTAGATGCTATTTTGGATGGAGTTCTAAGTTACCGCTACTCATCCAATGATCTTTGTGAAGCCGGATTCTCCAAACAAGACGTTGAAAAAGTACTTTCCTTATATAAACGTTCCGAGTATAAACGCTATCAGTTTTGCCCTATACTAAAAATCGCATCAAAGAGCTTCGGTTTTGGCTATAGAGTACCGATAAATAAAGCAACTAACTTTTATAATATCACTTAAGGGGTATCAAATGAGTAAACAATCACTATTAGATTCATGGAAAAAAGTAAAATCACAAATTGACTCTTTCGTTAAAGACAACAATATTGACGAACTTCAAAAGTCAGTAAAGCAAAGAGTACAAAAAGCTCAAAAAGAGATCACTTCAACTGTTGAGGGTGACATAGCAAAAGTAAAATCAAAAATTAAATCTGAGACGACTCAAATTGAAAAGATGCTTGAAAAGCTAATTAACTCTGAAATTAAAAAAGCTCAAAAGTTTATAGATGAGCAAAAGAAAGAGTTAGCAAAAATTCAAAAGAAACTTGAGTCAATGGTTTTAAAAGATACTAAAAAGAAAAAGGCGACCAAGAAGAAAGCTACTAAAAAGAAGACCGCTAAGAAAGCGACAAAAAAGGCTGCTAAAAAAACAACAAAGAAGCTTTCCAATAAAGTGATCAAGAAAGATCAGGTTAAGAAGGCGAAAAAAGTAGCCAAGAAAACAGCAAAGAAAGTCACTAAGAAAGCAAAGAAATCGACCAAAAAAGTTGCCACTAAAAAATAAAATTATTACTAGCGCGAATCCATCTGATTCGCGCTAACCCACTGAAATCTTTCGCCTCACATCACCTTATATTACTTAGTCTCCAATCAAGATAAATTTTATCTCAATCTCAACTAAACTTATCTAGTAAATCTCCGTTAAGGTACTGTGATAATGTTTATAAAAATAAACCTATTCTTAATTATTTTAACTTCATTCTTCTTAGTTGAAGATGCAATCTCAGGCAATTCAGAAATATGCTCAGATCTTAAAGAGGTATTAACTGGAGATAGCACAGAAATCTTAGAACTAGGCAAGTTTGTTTCAAAGTACAAAGAAAACCCCGTTACTCTTGAGTACGACTTTGAAAAGTCCCAAAACCTCGAGTCATCTAGTCAGGAATCAGTTAGTGCAAATGATTTTCAAAGTTCAGGTGATTACAGTTTTTCAACAAGTGGAAGTCTCACAAAACCTCTGAGCACTTCCAAATATTTTAATAAGTTAAATAGTAGAAAAACACCGGCTCAAAAAGAAGTCGAGGTACTCGATAATGTTTTAGATAAGTATCCACAACTGACAGTTTTTAAACTTAAAAAGCTGATGACAATACCTATATCAGATAACTTTCTAGATGAATGCGAGACCGCTGTCGGAAAAGATGAAAAAACACTCAATCTCAACTTAGATAGAGAAATTGATTCTATTTTAGCAAATGAAAATGAAGTACCTATAGATGAAATTACATCATACTTGCAAAACATCGGTGATCCTAAATCAGAAAACTGTCCACGCACTCAAATTCTAGATGATGAAGAGACCGCAAGTGCTTGCAGCCCTACAGGCGAACCAATTGATGATATTGGCGCTGGTTTGAATGAGCTAACAAACGTTCTGTCATATCCAACAACCAAAGATAAATCTATGGAGCTCGTTTCGTTTAACGGAAAGCAAGAGTTTTGTTCGAAGTGTTATCAAAAAAGGGTGCTGGGAATTTTCTCCAAAGGAAATAAAATAAGTATTATTAACGAAGTTGACTCAACACTTGCAAAAAATAACAAAAAACTTATTAGAAGGATAGCAAAGCATCCACAGGATGGTGCTTTATTTACAGAGCTTTCTCACAAAGCAAATAAAGAAATCGTAATTGAATTAAAATCAAAAAAGATGAGAGAAGCACTTCACTCTCTAGACAACTTATATCAGGTGTATTTTCTAAATAGAAGTTTAATGCAGAGTAATTACAAAAGAAAACTTGAAAGTACAATAAACTGCTTTGATGATAAACTTTTAGAACAAGAAATTAAAAAATGTGACAAAAGTGGTGAAGCAAAAAAGAACTTAGGCAAGATACTAAGTCAGCTCACTGGTAAAAGAAGTAGAGGTATATCATCAATCGAAAAAGATTTTAAAAGAGCAATTGATACAGAACCAAACGAAATGAAATGTGCGGCTGGCAATATATCTGACCAAAGAGATTCATACATAAAAGGACACTACCTAAGCGATTTAAGCGAGGGAGTCCCAGAAGCAGCAATCGTTTTACTCAATGAAATACAAATTTCAGAGGATGATCTCAAAGATGGTAATCTACTAGATTTAATCAGTAGCAAACTAGCATCTAGAGCTGAACCTTTAATACCAGAAAGCAATCTTCTCACCCACCTTTTTGAAAAAAAATATTACGGGCTAGAAACCAATGAAAAAGGTGAACTAACATCTAAGAGAAATCAGAATTCGAGAGAATCGGCACTGGATATTTTGAGAAATGATGATAACTTAATTAAAATATCGGAACTTGAAGTAAAAAAACAAAAGCCGTCATTTGATGTATTCAATAAAGATAGCTTGACAGAAGAACTTGATTATTTTACGAAAAAAAGAAAGTACATTAAAGCTTATTTAAAGGCTTTTTTAAGTAGAGCCGCACGATTTAATCCAAACTTAGCTTCTGTTCTTAATGACAAAAATAGTGCAAAAAGATTTTTTGCAGCTTCCTTAGAAAATAAATATAAAATAGCTGTAGATATCTCTCCAGAAGGCCAAGATCTAAAACTGAAAGCATTTGAAGAGACCGCGAAAAATTCTTGTAAGGCATTTAGGGACGAAATTACGACAGTAGTATGTGCAAGTGATGATGAAACACTTAAACAAGCAAGTCCAAAAGATATCGAAGATTCGTCCAAAACTTATATCGAAAACAATTTTTCAAATGATACTTTTGACCAAGAAGAGTCTCTTGCTGCTTTAGCTATTGCGACATCAACATGTGAGCTAAAAAACTTGGTCGCTGACAATGGTTTACCAAAGACAAGAGATGCAATTGCCTCTAGAGCCACTGCGACAGATGATTTTCACAGAAATATTGATACCGCATTTAGAGGAACTAAAAGTTCTCAAAATACTCAAAGTGAGTTCGACTCTTATCTTGCAACTAATGATTGTAATATGGGTGAAAGCTTAGATGACGCTTTTGATACGCTCAGATCTGGTAAAGCTATTATTTCATCGCTAGGTCAAAACAAATCGATTCAAAGTTTACAAGACTTAACAAGTGAGTTTCATAAAGATCAAGTACCTTCAAATTTAATTACTGAGATTAATGAATCGAATTCCGGTAATTATGCACACTACAACCCTAAGACCAAGACTTTTGAAAACTTTGATATTCCAGATTACCAAATCGGCTCCAAAAACACTGAAATTACAAACACAAGTGACAGATACGAAAACACATTTGACAAAGCTGATCCGTTTGGTGAAGGTGACGATTGGTATACTTCAATCATGGGTGGAAACATTGAGGATAATACTGTTGTTATAAAAGCAAAAAGAAATCAAAACTATCAGGAACCTACCGAGAAAATTTCAACCGACCTACCTAAAGAAACTGCCTCTAACTCAATATCCGATAAGTTTAACGATGAAAAAGCAGAACAAACCGTAGCTAGATCTGAAACAATATTAAAAGAGACTCAACCAGAGTCTATAAACGATGAATTTAACTTTACCCCTTCAAAGTATACAGATAATTTTCAAAATTCAATTAATAGTACCAGTACTGTTCAAAACTATAATCAAAAGTCTAGAGACAGAGTATTAGAAAATATTGAAGCAAGAGATATCGATAGCTCAGTAAAAAAAGAAATAGAAGAATTAAAAGATAAAATATCATCGCTTACAGAAAATGAAAAAAGTAAAGAGATTGAATCAAAAGCTCAGGAACTCAAAAAACTAGAACAAGAAATTGCCGAAATGGAAAGTCTAAGGAAAACTCAAGTCGTAGATAAAAATACTAATGATCTCAGAAGAATGAAAGAAATTCTAGCTGAAACACAAAAGAAATTAGCTTTAACAGAGGCAGAGCTTACACAAACAAAAGAAAAAAATGAGAGTAAATCAAATAAATCAAAGCCAGTAACAAGAAGTCGTAATAGTCTTGAGGATATTGATGTATCGTCAAAACAATATACGAGTGCTCCGTCTCAAACACAAAACAACAATCATAACCAGATCGAAGATATGAAATCAAACTCAACCAATAATAGTTTACCCTTCAGAGCCCCCTCTTCGGTTGGTAATCTTTCCAAGCCTACACTCTATGGATATAGCTCCATCTTAAATCTTTTAAAAGAACCAGAAACATCAAATGGAACTCAGTCTCTGAATAAAGTAAATATTTCTGTAAAAGAAGGTAAACGTTACATCGTAATTTCGTCTGAAGACGGAAAAACAATTGAGGAAATAGATATTCTTGATAGAAAAGGGATTCAAAAAGCTCTTACGAATAGAAATATTGAAATGTCTAAGGATCAGATTGAGCAATTTATAGCTTTAGAACTTGAAGGCGAAGAAGAGGCGTTAAAAGAACTTACACCTCTATCGCCATCAGAAGAACTTGCCAAAACAGAAAATAAACAAGCTGAGCTTATATTCGATTACAAATCAAAATATTTGGCACTTAAAGAAATCTTTGGAAGTATTCAAAAGTAAATCATGGAGAAGTCACAATCTCCTCACTAAATGGTCTCCACTTCCCTCGCCAAATGTTGAGATAAGCATTTTTTATAACACCCTTTTTCTCATTGATATCAATACAGACGTAATGAAGATCTGTAATATTCTTATGGAGTGTTCTATCCATTGAAGGCACTGGATTCCATGTACCACAGTTAAAGTACTGCCTACCATCTTTGAATCTTCGCCACTCTGTAATATGCGTATGCCCCATAACGACAATCTTAACTTCTGGCCTAGTTGCAAGCACTCGTTTAGCATATTTTTCAAAGTTAGGGTGAATAACAATCTTTGATAATTGTCTTGGTCCAATTTTGAAGTTTTTGTTATAACGACCGTATGGGGGAAATTGAGTTCTAATGACGTATTTTGCTACTGTCCAGCTCAAAAAGACAAAGAATCTAAAATCATGAATTAAGGCCCACCAAATATATAATGAAACAGGGCGAACTTTATCTAAAAAGGGTCTATAAATTTTAAGTCTTGGCAGAAGGTTTATACAAAATAGTGATGCCCATGGAAGGTTTAAAATTCTCTCACCTCCAGGTCCTTTTATAAACGTTTTTGCCTTCGGAACAGTATTAATGGGTTCAAACCTATGTCCGTGCTCAACTAAAACACCGTTTGAAATCAACTGTTCGGTAAACTCAACTTCCTCTCCACATGCATCTGCAAAAACTTTTTGGGCTTTTTCAAAAACCATTCCAAAATCATGATTACCTATAACGTAGGTGAGTTTTTTATTCGGTCTAGAGAGAAACTTACGCAAGTTTTCAAAAAATAGTGGATGTCCCTTAACAACTTCTCTCACCATGCCGCAAATATGATCTTCAGTTAAAAGATGTGTATAGATACCATCCACATCCATTTGAATAAGGTTTAGTATATCTCCATTTAAAACGAGATGAACATCAGTGAAATAGTAAGTACCTGTAGAATAATGATCGAGAAGCTCAATAAATTTTTCGTCTTCATCAAAGTCTTCTAAGACATTGATTTGACCATTTTCGAGAAATTTCCCTTTTCCTAAATGAAAATCACTTAGTATTAGCATTAGCATTTTTAACTTCCCTTCCTAAATGAATTATTTTTCCTCGACCTGTTTCTTTAGATTTATACATCATCTCATCTGCGAGTTGAATCATCTCTTTCGAGGTTTTAGCATCTGTTGGGTATTCAGCAATTCCAATTGAGACACTCATGCTATAGCTTTCACCACTTTCCAATTGAAATTGATGGTTTTTAATAGTCTTCAAAAGCCTGACACCAATTCTATGAACTGTTTCAATATCGACTTCTCTCAATATAAGAATGAATTCATCTCCACCGAAGCGGTAAACGTCATCTGTGCCTCTTACTAATGACTTTAATAGATCACCAAGATCTGCCAAAATATCCGACCCGACAAGGTGACCAAAACTGTCATTAACTGACTTAAAATGATCTATGTCTACAAACATCAGACTAAATGATTCATTGTCTTTTTCGTGAGACTCAATTGTAGTCTCTAAATCTTTTACAAGTTTACGTTGATTAAATAAGCCTGTCACTTCATCAACATGGCTTAGCTGCATTAGACGCTCACATCTAAGCTTTAATTGTCTGTAAATATGAATGTTTTTTAAAATATCAAGAAGTTCATTCTCTAAAAAAGCTTTCGTCTCTACTAAAGATTCAATAACTAAAAACTCAATACTTTCTTCTGATCGAAAAATAGGAACGAGGATATGATTTTCATCAATTTCACAAATATCTCCAACGTCTTTATGAAGAAGTTTTCTGGCCAAAATCACAAGTTTCTTTTCATTCAAAGATTCATCACCACCGTAGAATATTGCACTGTCTTTCTCTTCAATAAAGTAAGCATACTTACAATTAAGTAATGACTCAGAAAAGACGGAACTAAGATACTGATGCATCTGTTCAGTGTCTTTAATTTTGATAGTAGACTTATTAGGATTTTTCTTACTCATTAAACATCCAGATTCTTTTTAATATTTTTAATCTTTCTGTTAAAGCTTCCATCATCTTCGAGCTCACCAATGGCGCCTCGAAGAGTATCAATAACTTTTTCCATTTTTTCTTCGAGCTCATATTTGTTATGGACAACTTTCTTTTCTTGAGACTGGACACTTTCAATATCAAATTCCAGTGTATCAATTTTTCTTTTGAGTTCCAGAATTTTTAAATCTCTATTTCTAATTTGAGCTTCTGAGTCAGAACGAAGCATCTCAAGCTTATTCTCTAGCTCTTTCTCTCTTTGACGAACTAAATTTACATCAACTCGCACTCGTTTATTAAGATCTTCAATTTTTTGTTCATAATATTTTGATTTTTCTTCCAATATAGTTTTTTTCTCTAAACTTATATCAAGTTCTACTTTTAAGTTTTCCAAATTCTTTTGATATCTGTTACGAAGAACATTGACCTCAATACTTTTTTCATCCAATTGAGCTTTTAAGTTAAGCTCATGACCTATTTTATCTGACTCTTTGTTCTCTAGTTTTGATATCTTTTCAATAAGGCTCTCTCTATCATCTCTCAAGGCCCTAATAGTCAATGCTAATCCTTCAAGCTGTTGATTGTTTCTTTCCTTAAGTTCTCTATGTTCTGCAACAAATACTTCTCTGTCAGCGCTCTCTTCATCGCTTTCTTGAGTATCACTTAAAACGTCACTACTATTATTCAAAGAATCATCCATTAAATTATCAATTTCAGACAGTTTCATTTTTGCATCATTAGAAAAATCAATTGAAGTTTCAATTTGATCACCTGAAGCTTCACTTAAACTAAACTCTAAGCTTTGATCATCGACTCTCGTGACGTTTGAGTTAATAGCATCATTCGTTGACTCTTCATTGCTACTGCCAAATAGCTCATCATCACCAAACCTTTGAATTGAATCTGTATGCTCGCCTATGGTCTCATCAATAGCTTCATCATCTTCATCCGAAGCCAAGTCATCACCCATTGTTAACGATAAGTCTGATTCAGGCGAATCTTCATCATTGCTATCTATTGAATCCATATCAGCTAGATTAAAAGAAGTTTCGACAACGTCTTCGTCTCCAAACTCTATGGATTCTTCAAAGTCACTATCATCGCTTTCTAATTCACTAAGGTCTAAATTTCCTAAATTAACTTCTTGATCATCAATTGAGTTTTCAAATTCATCATTATCATCTATATCAGCAGAAAGTGTCTCAGCTTGATCATCATCTAAGTCTAGTGGCACATTATCTTCTAGCTCCATATCAATGCCACTTTGGTCATCATCACCCAAGTTACTCTCAAAATTATCTTCCCCGAGTGACAGTTCATTGCTATCAGAGAGATCTAGATCTAATCCATCATCACCAGCGTCCATGTCAAGAGAGCTTTCATCATCGCCAATTTCAAGTTCTTCACTGGAGGAGAGGTCTAATTCCAAACCGCTCTCTTCCATAGGCTGAGAGTCAATATCTTCATCATCACTAAGATCAAGGCTTAAGTCATCGTCAAGACTCATCTCTAGCCCATCATCAGAAGTATTTATCGAGTCCGGTTCGTCATCTCCAAGCTCCAATGTAGCCATTTCGAGATCAGCGGAGTCATCTATGTCTCCTTCAATACCTATAACTTCTTCATCTTCCAAATTATCATCTAAAACTAAAAGATCCTCATCATCACTTGAGTCTAAATTAAGTAGAGTATCTGGTTCCTCATCATCACTAAGCTCAAGTAAGTCATCATTATCTCCTAGGTCAACTTCGTTATCTTCTAGGGACAGCAGCTCGTCACTATCTTCATCATCGATGATTAAGTCTATGCTGTCTTCAATTGAAGTATCCTCATCATCCAATAGTAATAATCCATCATCTTGATCATCTGACAAAATAAGCTCCTCAGTGTTCTCAAACTTGTCCCCTAATGAGATGTCTTCATCTGTTAAGGAGAAGTCATCCAACTCGTCTACGTTTGTGAACATTTTATTAAGTTTTTCGTTTAGCTTTTTAATATCTTCAGGAAGTTCTTGAGTAGACGGAAGATGCTGATTAATGACAAGATTAACTTCCGGCTGATTAGACTCTACACTTGCACTGGGTTCAACCTGAAATCGCCTTACTTGGATCTCATCAGTTGATTCTTCTATATCAATAGATTCAGTGTTAGTTGTATTTATAGGTATTAAAACTTCTTCATCAGTAAAAGGTGCAATCATAGTCAATAGCAACTCTTTAGATACTGGGGATCTTAAATATAAATCAGCAGATGTTTTAGACTTTTGATGTTTCACTAGTTGTTTTGAATCTAAACTATTTGTATGGAGAAAAATTGGTATTTCAAAAATCTTCTTTATACTCTTTATAGCTTTATCTATTTCTTTTTTAGAATCATCATAATTAAAAATTATCGCATCAGCTGATTCATCATTTATAAATTCACACACTTCACTTATTTCAGAGAATTCAATTAATTCAAAATGTAGCGCTAGATCATCCAAAATTTTGTCAAATCTATCAGACTCGCTGTTCCAATATAAAATTCTCAAAAATTCTCCTCTGTTTGTATTACTATAATAATAACAAACACATACGGTGCAGCACAATGAGGGAAAAGATTTCAATCATTTATGTTGATTAAGGAATATCCATTGTCTACAATTAGTGAATTAATCGAAAATGAGTGCACACCGAGGGTCAAATGCTCGCAAGACTAGTATTATCAAGTATATTATTTATTTCTACATCACTATTTGCTGAAGAATTCTTTCCCGAATCAATTTATCAATTAGACGAAAAGTATACTCATCACGTTATAATTGTTGAGAAGTCGACTCATACACTCTACCTTTATGAGAATAAAAATAATCTTCCAAAACTTGTTAGGTCTTTTAAAATTGCCACAGGAAAGAGAACTGGAAATAAGAAAGCCCAAGGAGATAAGAAAACTCCAGAGGGAATATATTTTTTCAAAAGGTTTAGACCTGCCAGCGAACTCGTATCAGCTTATGGAAAAGTTGGACTCATCTATGGAGCTGGTGCTTTTACGATGAACTACCCCAACCTAATCGATAAAAAAAATGGAAAAACTGGAAGCGGTATCTGGCTTCACTCTACTGACGACGATACTAGAATTAGTAAAGGTCTAGATTCTAGAGGATGTGTTGTTGCATCTGATGCTGATATAAAAGAGATATCAAAGTACATTGAACTTGGTAATACACCTATAATCGTTACTCAGAATATTTCTTTTTTAAAAAAAGGAACTTGGGACGCCAATAAAACCGAAATAACGGAAACAATTGTCGAATGGGCCAAGGCTTGGAAGAGCAATGACTTTGAGACCTATATTAATCAATACTCTGTTTCTGATTTCCATAGTGATACTAAAGGTAACTTTTATTCTTACAAAAATTACAAAAGAAGAGTTTTTAAACGTCCAGGTGAACCAGAAATAAACTTTAGAAATATATCAATTTTAAACTTCAAAGATTACGCAGTAGTCACAATGCTTCAAGACTACAAATCAAAATCAATTAACGATATAGGTAAGAAGACTCTTTTTCTAAAACGTAACGCTGATTACGAATGGAAAATTATTAGCGAAGATTGGGAAAGCACAGAAGAGTCAGCACAGGGCTTTGTTCCAATGTCTAGATATTTTAAAGTAGAGGTAAGCGATGATTCAGGATCCATCTAAGGAACTCACTCTTGTCGTCTACGACGCACCCAAGCCACCCAAATATTTAAAAATCAACAAAGTAATTGTACGAGTTCTTATTTTTCTTATTCCAGTTGTTATAATTCTCTCCGTTGCATTTTCACTTTTTACCTCTGTATACCTAAAACAAAAACTTGAAATGGCAAAGTCTCAAGAACCAGAAATCATACTTAAATTGAGAGAAGTAGTTTCAACAAGTGAAAATGAAATTGAAGCTCTGAAAAAAACAAACTCTCAGCTTATACAAAAGATTTCAACAGGCCAAGCGACTTCAACTTCTGACGAGATTGGGAATCTCTTCAATCTTTTCTCAATTCCTCTCGGCTTTGAAGATAATCGCCCCAAAGAGAATGCAAAATTAGAAAATATGTCTAATGATATTCTTAAAGATAAAATGTTATTTAAGTTTGATATTCTCAATAATCAAGCTGGGGACGAGAAGCTTGCAGGGTTTATTTCAATTGTACAATATCATAAAGACGGTTTGAGCTTCTATCCAAACTACGACTTAAGTCTTGAGAACCCAAACCTTATTTTTAGTAAGGGTGAGAGTTTTGTTGTTTCAAGATTTAGACCTGTTATAGCTGAGTTTAAAAAACCTAAAGGCTCTGTAGTATGGTACAAGGTCTTTATTTTTTCTCAAACTGGTAACCTAATTGCTTTTAAAAAAGCTGGACCTTTTACTCTGGACTAAAATGAAAGAAGTAAACTTTAAAAATTTAAACTATACAGTTCTTGGGGCCAATAATAAAATTGTTGGAGATCTTGAAATGCAAGGTGATACAATTATTCACTCACAAATTGAGGGAACAATTACAATTAAAGACACCAGTAACCTGATTATTGAAAGAAAAGCTAAGATTGACGGAACTATTTATTGTCATGACGTTGAAGTATTTGGAAAAGTTTTTGGAAATATCTATGCTGAGGGTAAACTAACGATACGCTCATCAGCAGAGGTTTCTGGAGTTATCAAAGCTAAAAAACTATCAATTTACCCTGGGGCCATTCTCAACATGGAAGCCCATGCTGAGAACGAAGAATCTAAATAATTTATAGAAATTTATTGTATTTTACTACTTCAACTGAGTATCCAGCCTTTTTTAAAACTTTAATTAACTTTTTGTCACCCAATACTAGTTTTGTTTGAGTGCTCCAGTCGAAAAGCTCTGCAATTTTATTTTTTGCCTGATCAATAGTCACAGAATCTACTTCTTTTGGAAACGCATAAATCTCATCATAGTCTCTACCGATATGATCGAAAAACAGAAGGTTTTTAATAAACGCACTTGAAGATTCAAGACCAAATAAATATGTTCCCTTTAAAAAGTTCTTTAAATAAGAAAAACTCTCCACCGGAATATCCTTTGTCTGTTTCTCAATCACTTCTTTAATAACCTGTAATGTCTCTACAATTGTTTCATTTTTAGTAAAAGTATTTATACCTACCCTTCCATATGAGCTCTGACTTGAGGCATACGCTCCTGCAGAGTATGTAAGTCCTCTCTTAACTCTGAGTTCTTGCATCAATACAGAAGTAAATCCACCTCCTATGTAGCGTGAGGCTAATTCATTCAAAGTATAATCTTTTCCACTTTGTTCTGAATTTAAATAAGTACCAATTCGTATCTGTGCTTGATTTGCATTTGGAACAGAGACGAAATAAATTTTATCTTTCTTTGAGCTTTTCTTTTTTACTTTAGGAAGTTCAACAGAAACCGTCGCTTTCTTTCCATCCCAGCCACAATCTTTGGCAATAATATTCTTAATACCTTTTGTCCCAGCCGGAGCTTTTATATAAATTTTCTTTTTAATTTTTTGATTGAACTCGAGCAGTCTTGTATGAAGGTCTTTTGCAGAAATTTTATTTAAAGTTGATAGACTTCCTCCAACAGGATTAGAATATGGAGTCTCCTTCAAAGATAGTTCTCTAAAAATTCGACTAGCAAGAGCTCCGTGATTATTAACAAGATTTTTTAATCCTGTTCTAGCTCGCGCCTTTGTTTTATTTATTTCTTTAATAGGATATGTTGTAGATTTAAAAAGATGACAAACCATTTTAAGGCTTGGCTCGATGTCTTTTACAAGTCCGCTCAAAGAAAACGTTGAATACTCATGAGTAACATTTGCACCATAACTTGCTCCGTAAAACTCAAGCACATCTAGAATCTCTTTTCGTGAGTATCTCGTAGTTCCTGAAGTCAGTTCATCAAACATTAATTGAGTCGTTCCATGACTCGACTCAGACAGTGCCCCGTCATTAAAATATACAGTGATGTCATATGTTGGAAATGTTGAATCCTCTAACCAGACCACTTCTAGGTCTCCCCACTTATATTTTTTTAAGTTTTCGTCTAGATAATTTGATGCGAATAGATTTGCACAAATAATAAATGTTAAAAGTATATATTTCATAAATTTTCCTTAGTTTTTATTCCAGATAGAAAGAAAAATTGAATTCTCTTTCTTAAGATATTTCTCACACGCTGCTTTCAATTCTGTAACTGTTACAGAATTGTAGATTCCGATTTCTTTTTTATAGAAATTATAGTCGCCGTAATAAACTTCTCTATTTCCAAGAAAACTTGCAACACCAGAATTTGTTTCTAATCCACTAAGCATATCGACGAGGTACTGGTTTTTGATTCTTTGTACTGATCTTTCATCAATTTGTTTCTCGCAAGCCATATCCAATGTTTTATAGAGATCTTTTTGAATCATCTTTAAATTTGATCCCTTAGTAAGTTCTCAACCAACAAAGAATACACCAGAGTCTTGCAAGGTATAATTTCCAGCGTGGGCTTTAGACATGATTGGTTTTTTACCAAGAACATATTTTTGATTTAATATTGAGCTTCCCCCATCACCAAGTAGTGAGGATAAGATATCAAGAACGTAAGCTTCTCTTGGACCAATTTTTATTCCCTTAAAAGCCAAGAAAAAACTTGGACTAGGACTTGTTCCGTTCAGAGCTACTTTTCTTCCGTTGTACTTTCCACGAAATTCAAAGTCTTTAGGAGACGTGACTTTCTTTTTGTAATCTGCAAGTTTATTGTTTTTCTTAATTTTTCCAAATCTATCTTCAAGTTCATCAAAAACATCATCCGCGTCAACATCTCCAACTATTACAATAATAGCGTTATTTGGAGCATAGAACATTTTAAAGTACTGATACATCTGATCACGAGTTACAGTTTTTAAATCTTTGATTTTTCCAATGACACTTGTTCCATATGGTGTTCCCTCAAAGATGCTCTTCATCATTGTAAGATACAACTTACCTCTATCTGAGTTTTCATACCTCATCTTTCTTTCTTCCAAGACAACGTTTCTTTCTTTTTCAAAAGATTCTTTTTCAAGAGCAAGGTTTTGCATTCTATCTGCTTCAACATCAATAATTTTATTTAGATGTTGGTTGGGAAGATTCTCATAGTAGACAGTTAAATCATTTGTCGTATAGGCGTTATTAGATCCCCCATTACCTTCGACGATCCTGTCAAACATTCCGGGGCCATATTTTTTAGCACCCTTAAACATCATGTGTTCAAGATAATGACTTGCACCAGTAATACCATCCTCCTCATGCTTTCCACCGACTTTGTAATAAGTGTAATAAGAAAAGATTGGAAGCTTCTTATTTTCAACGACAATAGCGGTTAGGCCATTATCGAAAGTTCTTTTTTGAGCGTTAAATTTTAGAGCATCAACTCCAGTGCTGGAATCTGAACCTTGCTCTGATGTAGAGCAACCGCTGAGAATAAGTGTCAGGGCCAGTCCTATAAAAACGACTTTCATTGAATCTCCTTTTAAGATCATTTGAAGCCTCATTATACCTCCAAGGACCGAACCAACCAACGGGGAATTAAGTTATTATTATGTATTTTTTTCAAGAATAATCCCGAGTAATCCTGTCTCGTTCTTTTTGCTAGGAAATATTAATAAAAGACTCTATATTACAGAACATAATATTATCTCTCACATAAAAGGATTTCAGATGAAAATAGCTGTACCTAAAGAAATTAAAAACAACGAGAACCGAGTTGGACTTATTCCATCAGGTGTCCGTCAACTCGTTCAAGACGGTCATGAGCTTTTTATTCAAAAGACAGCTGGTCACGGTATCGGAATCGATGACGAAGAATATATAGCCGCTGGAGCAACCATGGTTGATACAATGGAAGATGCATTTGCTGCTGGGGAGATGATCATCAAAGTCAAAGAACCACAGCCTGTTGAGATCGCACTTTTAAGACCTCACCATATTCTTTATACATATTTACACCTTGCAGCTGACAAAGAGCTGACTGAGGGACTTATGAAATCTGGAGCGACTTGTGTTGCATATGAGACGATTCAAAATCCAGATGGATCGCTTCCACTACTCGTTCCTATGAGTGAAGTTGCCGGCAGAATGGCCACTCAAGTTGGTGCAACTTTCCTTCAAAATGATAAAGGCGGAAAAGGTGTACTTCTCGGTGGAGTTCCAGGTGTTCGTCGCGCAAGAGTAACAGTTATTGGTTGTGGAATTGCCGGTACAAATGCAACAAAAATGGCCATGGGTCTTGGGGCAGATGTAACGTGTATCGATCTATCAACAAAGCGTCTAGCTGAGATGGATGATCTTTTTGACAATAGAATAACGACTCTTTACTCAAATACTCAAAATATTGAAGAAGCAGTTATTGCCTCTGATCTTGTTATTGGAGCGGTTCTTGTACCAGGTGCTAAAGCGCCAAAACTAGTTACTCGAGCAATGATCTCAAAAATGGAGAAAGGAAGTGTTGTTGTTGATATCGCCGTAGATCAAGGTGGTTGTATTGAAACATGTACTCCAACTACTCACCAGAATCCAACTTTTGAAGTCGATGGTGTTATCCACTACTGTGTAGCAAATATGCCGGGAGCCGTTGCTAGAACTTCAACGTACGCTTTAACAAACGTTACTCTCAAGTATGCAAGAATGATTGCGGCCATTGGAGTTGAGAAAGCAGCAGCTCGTGATGCAGCTTTTGCTCTAGGTGTTAATATTATGAAAGGTGGACTATGTTACGAACAAGTAGCACTTGACCTAGATCTTCCATATACTCCCCTAGACCCGCAAAAATATCTCTAAAAAATAACCTTTTTTGATTTTTCCCTGTTGTGTTAAGATATTGATATGACAGGGAACAGATCACTCGACAAAATTCTACTCGCAATCAATGCACTTATCGTTTTAGGTGCAGTTGGTACAATTTGGTACTCCCATAACATGATAAAGCCACCTGCAACAGACTCACAAGGTCAGTTCACTGATATGGTTAGCGGAAGTGTGAGTGACTTTAATCGCCAGCCCATTGTCTTCAAAGAGATGGTTGTAAATCTTTATTCAAGACAGAGACGACTTAGATTTTTAAATTTAACAATGAATATTGAAGTATACGATGCTGATCAGGAAGAGGTTGTTAAGACTTACAAGCCCTTCATAAACGATCGGTTGATAGATATAACGGGAAATATGAAGCCCCAAGACATAAATTCAGTTACAGGAAGAATTCTTCTTGAGTCTAGAATTAAAAATCAGTTCAATAGAGCTTTAGGCAGAAAAGTAATTAAGAAAATATACTTTTCAAAATTTATTGTTCAGTAGTTGAAGTAGTAGTCTCTTTTTTTTCACCAACGTAGATGTAATTTCCCTCTTCATCAGATAACCCACCTAAGAATTCATCTACTTGAGTTTTAGTAACTTTTCCCTCAGAAACAAGTCTGTCTCTAAGTCTAAGGTCTAACATTTTGTCGTCTAATGCCATGCGAAGTTTCATATTACTTTCCTTATATTGTTGAGCATAGATTTTTAACACAAAAGGTAAAAAGATGTAAAGCTTATTCGCCCTCAGCTATCTCGGTAACCTCTCTAAGTTGTTTTAATATAAGAAGGCATTGTGCTTTGCTATCCTTATTAGTCATTATCTCTTTTACTAGGTTAAACTCCATGGGCTTACTTCCATTTCTTCTACACTGCAGACCTGGAACCTTATGCTCCATTTCATGGCAGAATCTCTCTGATTGCAAGAGCCGAAAATCTCTCCAACTCTCCTCAGACCTATTAATCTCATAACAATTAAGCGATGGATTTGAGCCGAGGACTCTAACTACTTCCAGGTGCGCGACACTATCTCTAACGTCACTAAAGTAATCTGTGAGATCTTTGACAAATCCTTTATTCTCACAGATTTCAGTATAGTTAAAGGTTTTTAGTAAGGCTTTTTTAGCTTTCAATTTTGGACTTTCTGCCTCAAAAGACGGATTCTCGAACTCCTCAAAAATAATCTGCCTCGACGAACTAATCAGTTTATCTGCAAATAGCGGTAGTCTTACTGAAAATGAAGCTGAGTCACAGTATCTTTCTTGATGAGTTTTTGAAAATACACTTGTTGAAATCAAAATTAAGATTAATAGTTTCATACTGATATTTTATCATCAGCTTAAGTATCCTCCAAGTCCTTTGAGTTTATAGAGACTTAGAGCTTTTAGTGGTGCCTTAAAAAGAAGCCATTCTCTCCCTGAAAAACTTACTGCCAATACTTAGGATCTTTTGGATCGTGGTGGTCTTTTGGTTTTTCATCTTTAACAATATGAAGTTTAGATTTCATTCTTTTTTTGTGAATTTCATTTTGAAGATTGGCCCCTCGAGCCTGAATACTTTTGTATTTTAAAAAAACAAAAGCAAATAGCATTGCAGATAGATGAGAGAAGCTTACTGCTCCTGAGGTCGCTGTAAAACCAGTATAGAGTTGAATCGCAGCTAAGAGCATACAAAAGTATTTCGCCTTCATAGGAAAAATCATCATAAACATCAATTGTCTCTCTGAGAAGATAATTGCGTATGCCATAAGAAGAGCGTAGTTAAATCCCGTCACACCCATTAAAGGAGTCACAACGGAAGTTACTGAACTCAATAAAAGATAAACAGCAGCAACCGAGAGAACTGATACAACAAAGAATTTCAAATAAAACTTCGATCCCCATCTACTCTCTAGCTCACTTCCAATGAACCACAGAAGAAGCCCCTCAAATATCAGCCCCATGAAGCTTGCTTCAATAAAAGGATAAGTAACAATTTGATAGATCATTCCTGAAGTAAAACCAGGGAAAGTTAAACCTAGATAGTTTCCAAGTATTCCTTTTGTCAGCGCACTTAAAATAAAGACGACAACAATAGTGATAATTAAAATTTTGTTATATTTAGTTAATGGGGGTGCTTGAAAGTTTGTTTGCATTAAACTGGCCTTTTATTTTTTTTGCGATATCTCTAAAAGAATTCCACCGGTTGACTTTGGGTGAATGAAATTGACTAAACAATTTCCTGCCCCAACAACAGGTTCAGGATAGATCATCTTAAATCCCTTATCAATTAATTCTTTTTGTTTGGCCACTACATCTTTAACTCTAAAGCACATATGATGAATACCTGGTCCATTTTTAGAAATAAATTTAGCGATAGCACTATCTGGACTTGTCGGTTCTAATAATTCGATATGAGCATTCTTATCAATATGAGCAAATGCTGTTTTAACTTTTTGATCTTCAACAACTTCTCTTGCCTCTTGAAAGACAAGTCCTAAATCTGTAAAGATATCCACACTTTTTTCAAGATCACTTGTTGCAATCGCAACGTGGTCAAGAAAGCAGTCCTCTAGCTCTGGTAACATATATAAATTCCTTTTTTATTTTTTTGAATTAACTACCACAAGTGAAGTCAAAGTATCCATTAGAAAAGTCTGGCGGCTCACAAGCGTTATCACAACGATTCGGATCATTTTCATCAAATTGAGGAAGTGTTGGTTGAATCGGTGGCTTACAAGTACCATCTTCGCAGTCCCCAAATTCTTCAAATGTATAACAACGAAGTGCACATGTATCACCACCTTGACTATCTAGTCCCGTGTTAATGATAAAGCACCTTGTTACTGGAACTTTTTGACAGTACTCTTTTGCAATACATTTTTCACCCGTAGGCTTTGAACATAATGCTGGAGGTGATTGAAGTGTATCGTGAACAGCACATCTTCCACTTGTCTTATCGCAACACAAAGATGAACACTCATAGTCACTGCCACAACTCTCACCTGGCTGTGCAAGACCATAACTTGGCTCGTCTTCAACACATTGAGACACAATTGATTTGTCCCAACATCTCTTACCAATACAACATTCATCTGATCCACATTGGTTTGATGATGAACATGATTGAAAGCTTGAAAGAAGAACATTCTCTCCACTTATATTAAGATCTGCACCTTTAACAATTTGAAGTTTTACATCTTGAGATGCGATAATTTCTTCGTTACCGTCATCATCAGTTCTTATAATTTGAATTTTTGAAGTAATATTACAAGATCCAATACTTTCTCCGTTAAAATCATTAGCAGCACTTACCGCTCTTTCATTACAACCGTCCATCCAAGTTGTTTCACCGTTTGAAGCCATGAAAGTTAAACCTTTTGCTCCATCAGGACTTGCTGAACCTAAGTATTCCGTATCTTTAAGTAAATTAAATTTTGAAGCAATTGGAAATAGTTTTGATCCATAAGGGCCACCAAGTAAAGTTGTTCCCTCAAAAAGTCCAAAGAAACTTGTTTGCGCAGCTCCAGCGATTTGCCAGATACTCTCATTTACTTTTCGATATGGACCTCTGTACTCATAAGTATCCCCGTTAATTTCATGACTTGTTAAGAAATTGGATAAAAACTCTTTTCCCGTATTGTAAAAGAAAGTATTTGAATAAAGAGTTGGATTATCATTTAAACATCGACTTAATTTTATAGGATCACTGTCTTCATAGTAAGTTGTGTTTCCAGATTGTGCTTGAAGCTCAGTTGGAGTGATAGGAGTTAATACCCCACCATCGTTTCTAACCAGACCTTGATCTACAATTTTTGCAAATGAATACTTACAAACTGAGTTTGCTGAATTACATCCAGAAGATAGACTTCCTTCAAATGTTGGATCGTCTTCTAAGTTTAAACCTCTACAAAATAAGTTCTTATCTCTGTTTACAAGAACGGGCTCATTTGGATTAACAGATCCATCCCCTAAAAAGTCATAAGTATTGTAGTCGTATAAATCATACTCTAATCTAACGTTTTGAAATGGTTTTGCTTTTAAATCAAGAATTAAAACTTGAACATTTGTCTGTGGAGTTAATCCAGCACCAGTACTAACAGTTGCATCGATATCGATGGGACTATTAGTCGTACCAAATCTAAATCTAACTTTGATAACGTCGTTAACAAGAGTAGAGATATTTAAACCTGCAATATAAAGCAGTCCATTATAATTTTTAGGAATTGTTAATTTTTTTAAGTAACTTCCACCATCACTTGAGTCATCTATTTTGGGCTCGATTAAATGTCTTATTTCAACAACGGCTTGCTCAATAACTTCTGCATTATCGATAGCATCATTTCCGCCACCAACAGCTCCGTTACCGCCATTAGTTCCTGGACCCAATGATGAATTAGAGTCTGATGAAATTGCCCTAGAAGAAGTCGCTGCTTCCATACAACTGGTCACAAAGATCATAAGGCACATAAGAATAGACATTGTTTTTAGTTTCATCATCACTCTCTTATCGGTTACTCAGTTCCTTAAATTAAGGATAACAGAGTAAGTGGTGAATTTTGCCGAAAGAGAGCTAAGTCACTGATATTTAGTCATGACTGATGGTGTACCATGCTAAACGTAGGCACAGAATATTTGCACTAAAGGTGCTTAAGCCAGCGAGATAGCAGGCTTTTACGAAGGTATTAGTAATTGAACTCACATTTTACTCTATCAGATACTAACTCACCTTGTGAGCCATTACCATATTCATACATTTTATAAAACCCATTTTGGCCTGAAGTATCTAGAAGAAGAACAACTTCAATATTTCTGTTGAAATCGTAAAAAACAATATCTGGTGACCACATAGACATGCCAATGACCTTTGCTTTTATTTTTTTATTATCTGTATAAACATAAGCGATATCATGAAAATTTAGCTCAGCTTCATTCCAATCAATCTCATATCTATTTCCATTATCATGACATGACCACATCGGATCAGAGGCGAAAGCAAATTGACTTGTTAAGACACAAACTAATAAAAGAAGATTTCTCATTATGTTCCTTATGAATATATTTAAGATTTTCAGACCTTCTCAGTTTTTGCTTTGAAATTCATTACTATTGAAAAGCTTACACATTACTTTAAGTTCAGACTGTTTATTCAACGACTTAGCTTTTTGATAAAGGGGCTAGAATCGCTCAAAAGTTCTGAGTTCAAGATTTTTACGAACACCTGGGACAGAGAACAGTCTATTATGAAAAGATATATAAACACCCGGACGAACGATTCCAGTTGCAAACATGGCCTCTGTAACATTTTGAATAGCATCAGAGTCAATAAACCCTAGTGGCTTCATTGCTCCAGTGAATATAATTGGAACTGTAGGTGCTTTGATATTGGCCTGAATAACTTCAGCGCTTTGTTGCATAGTATCGGTTCCGTGAAGTACGACTATAGGATTTCCGTAGACCATAAATCTCTCTACAGCTTTGAGAATAATCCCACGATCTTGTTCATCCATGTCTAGGGAGTCTTTACTCATCAAAGCTTTAACTTCAATTTTCACATAAGGCAGGCGCAGGTTCTCTACAATTCTATTTCTAATGACAGTTTCACGATTTTTTAAAGATCCAGACGTCTCGTCGTAGGTCTTCTCGATCGTTCCGCCAGTTGTAAGAATTGTAATTTTTCGCATTGGATTAGACATTTTTTATCCACCCTACCCTTGACTTGCATAAAGAAGACACCATCTTAGAAGCGTTTGATAAAAATGCATAGACCAATTATATATAACCGTAAATATTACAAGGAGTTAATTAATGACAACTAAGAAAGGGACCATCTCGGTCAACACAACAGACATCCTTCCTATTATTAAAAAGTGGCTTTATTCAGAGCATGATATTTTTCTAAGAGAGCTTGTATCTAATGCATGCGATGCAATAACGAAAAGAACATCTCTTGCAAGAACTGCAGGCGAGGAAATGCCAACTGGAAAAGTAAATGTAGATATAGATAAGAAAGCCAAGACTATCACTATTACAGATAATGGCTTAGGGATGAATGAAGCTGAAGTTGAGAAATATATTGCTCAACTTGCTTTCTCTGGAGCTGAAGAATTTGTTAAGAATATGAAAGAAGATGAAACGACAAAAGACGATATCATCGGAAGGTTTGGTCTTGGATTCTACTCTTCATTTATGGTTGCCGATAAAGTTGAAATCAATTCCCTTTCAATGAAGAAAGACTCAAAGCCTACAAAGTGGGTTTGTGATGGTGATACTGATTATGAATTTTCTGATTCAGATAGAACTGAAGTAGGAACGGAGATCATTCTTTACATCAATAAAGAAAGTGAAGATTTTTTAAATTCATATAAGACTCGTGAAACACTTACTCGTTACTGTGACTTTATGCCATATCAAATTGAGCTTAAAGATTTAAATGAGAACGATAAAATCGCTGCTGAAAACTTAAAAGCTGAAAAAGAAGAAGATAAGAAAACAATTACTGCTGACATTATCAATGAGACGACACCTCTTTGGAAAAAAGATCCTTCTACGTTAACTGATGAAGACTATAAAGGTTTCTACAAGAAGCTCTACCCAATGGATGCCGATCCCCTATTTTGGTTGCACTTAAATGTTGATCATCCATTTACTCTTCAAGGGATTTTATATTTTCCAAAACTTAATCCTAATAAGCCGATGAATGAAAATAATATTAAGCTTTATTCTAAACAAGTTTTCGTATCTGATAACGTTAAAGATGTTATTCCAGAATTTTTAGGACTTCTTAAAGGTGCAATCGACTCAGTAGACATTCCATTAAATGTTTCAAGGTCTTCGCTTCAGGGTGATCCAAATATTAAAAAGATTTCAAACTATATCATTAAGAAAGTTGCAGAAAGTCTTAAGAAACTTCACAAAAACGAGAGAGAAAAATATGAAAACTCTTGGGAAGATATCGGTCTATTCATCAAGTACGGTGTTATCTCTGATACTAAGTTTGATGATCAAATGCGTGAAAGAGTGCTTTTCAAAAACTCTGATAAAAAGCTTGTAACTCTTAATGAATACAAAGAGTCAATTCCTGCAGACTACAAAGAGAAAGTTGGCGACAAAGTTATCTACTTTGAAGAAGGAGCATCTAACGTTGCTCTAAGAGAACAATTAAAATTTGAAGGTATCCAAGCGATTACTACTGATAACTATATTGATTCTCACTTCATGCAACATGTAGAAATGCAGAAAAAAGGTGATAACGAGTTTAAATTCACAGTTATCGATAATGCGATTGAGGAAATACTAGAAACTCAAAATGCTACTGAAGATGATATTAAAATCCAAGATGCATTCAAGTCTATTCTTGTTGGAGAGAAAAAAGATGATGATCCAGCTCAAATGGAAATCGAAGTTAGAAACTTTAAAAACGCTAAAAGTGCAGCTTATTTTAAAGTAGACGAGCAAATGAAACGTTTCCAAAAAATGACTGCACAAATGGGTCAAAGTAGTTTCTCTATGCCTATTAAGAAGACTCTTGTTTTAAATACTGAGAATAATCTTGTTAAAAATGCATTTAAGATTTGGAACAAAGGTGAAAATAAAGATCTAGCAACAAAGATTTGTCATCACATCCAAGATCTAGCTTCAATTTCTGGAGAAGGTCTAGATGATAATGAGAGAGAAATCTTTGTTAATCGTTCACAAGACCTTGTGTCTGAGTTATCGAACCTAGCTCTTTAATGGAACAACCAAAAATAGAACAATTTTATAAGGTCCCCCAACCCGTCTTCTTCATGTATGCAAGTCGGGCTGGGGTCAACCCAAATGAATTTCTAACGAAACTCCAGCTCACTCATGATTCCATGGACACTAAGCTTGGAGGCTATATGCTTTCAAGAAAACAACACATGGCCATGCTCTACCTTGCAGGGCTTAAGAAAAGTGAACAAGAATTATCAGAAAACGAAGAAGACCTTTTAAATAAGATTGATACATCGACTTTGATTCAAGAGTTAGAAAGAAGAACAAGAAATTAATTTACCGTAGTCATTTAGTAATGAGAAAGAATGCAACATACTAAATCATTCTATTTTAGTTTTGAGATAAGTGTTATTTACCGTATAAAAGAAAAAAGGCTTGAATATTAAGTCCAAGCCTTAATGAGTTATGCCTGTTTTTTATATTAGTGCTATAGAGTGAACCCCTCCGACTAGACACTTTTTCCTTAATTAATGAGCATTTTTGAACTTACAAAAAATCCAAATTCGCGAATCTATATCTGCATAGTTAATAGAAAGATTTTTATAACTCGTCTGAGATTCGCTATTAACTTTTTTGGAAAGAACTAAGCTTTCTATAACTCTACCAACAGCTGTATTTGCTCTAAATCTGTAATTTTTCATAACCTTTTTGCTTATACATCCTGGATCCACTAAGTTGCTGTCAGGCTCTTGGCCTGAAATAACAGAAACAATTCGACTAGTATCTGTTATTACCTCTATTACCTCACTCTCTTGTTTTGATGCAAAACTAGAGAGACTTCCTAATACTAATAACCCAATCAATGTTTTCTTCATAATGATCTCCCGAACCTTCACTCATCAACCTAATGGTTTTAATTCAAACCTTGTAAATAATTTCTTTGTCTTAATGACTGTAAAGTGAAATTGAGTATTTCTCGAGCGAGATTGTAATTTTGATATTAGTGTCAATAGTTTGGTCGATTTCGAAGTTTTCTAATCTAATTGCACTTAATAATCACGAATGCCTGACTTAAAATATAAATAGAAATAAGTCAAACCTAAAAACGTATACTTAGGGTGTAAATTAAGATCTACCAGTTCTCTCGTTGATTCATATGAAAGTAATCTAAGTATAAAGATTAAATATATTTCAGGCTATGTTTAAGATCGCTTCAAGATATCTATTGTTTTTAAGACATGAGTTGTAAATTATTCTAATGCCTATCGTTAAATGTCTTTTGGTGATACTTATCTAACATTAACAACTCAAAGGCTTATATTATGAAAAAGATTTTACTTCTTTCACTACTACTAATTAGCTCATACACGTTTGCTAATCAACCTTGCACAATCCATATAGATGCAAAGGACTTCAGTTCAATTCAAGTGTCTAGAGTGGCTAATCTTTTAAAAGATTTAAACTATAAAGTTGTAAGCAAGTCTGAGAGAGCAAATTATAAAGTAGTACTCGAAAAAAAGAGATACTTTAACCCATACGGGTACCCTCACTTTTTTATGAGACAAATAAGTTTAGATTTTTTTGGTAATGGCGTTAAGTTATATGAAACATATTCTAGTGACGGATTCCCTGTCTATCGAGCTTTAGGTCAAGTATTAGATGACCTTGAAGTTAATGAGAATTTTTGTTCAAAATACTAATAACAGAAAATACATATAAAAAAAGCCATCATTCGATGGCTTTTTAATTAACTTAAATTTTTAAAGTTCTAAAGATCAACAACACTTTCAAAACCAATGGTCTTCATGTCGGAAAACTTAGTTTTTCTGTCGATATGCCCATCTTCAGAATACTCTTCTTTTGTCATAGCACTCAAATCTCTTCTGTGTTTAATACTTCCAAATTGTTCTCTTTCTTTTTCTTCCTGACACCCGATACAAAGACAAGCCGTTGGACGGGCCATTAATCGTTTTTGAGAAATATCAGATCCACAATCATCGCATAGGCCATATTCCCCACTTAAGATTTTTTGCTTAGCTGCCTCTACCTTTTTTAAAAATAAAATATTTCTTTGATCTAATCTTTCACTTAATTGTGTTTCTTTTTGCGCTGTAACGATATCTACCTCATCACCTTTGATGGGTCCGTTAGTTGGTGCAAAGACACTTGCTAATTTTTGAGCTGATGTTGAATGACCATTTTTGTGTGTAAGAATGTCGTTAAAAAGATTCATGAATTTCTGTGTGTTTAATTTGTTCATCCTAAACTCCTTGCTGTTTTAACCGTGAACTTCATTTTTTAAAATTGATTGAAAGTCTTTTTTGAATCATCCTTAATCCAATTTCGAAAAATCCTTCTTCGAAACCCTTTCTTCCATTCTTTTTTGGCTTCTTGCCGTATTCCCTATAAGTAACAATCCTTGTCGCTTACACTTATATATAGAGCAAGGTCTGTGCCAACTCTTAATTGTCGTATTAATAAGTACTTAGATGAATTTTGTTATAGATAACGCGAGGTGCACTTTGGGAAGAGGCCACAATGTCCGGGCCAAATAGACACTTAATGTAATGGGTTGTCAGATTTAGAGCTATTATCAATAGCTTGGAGGTACTTGCTTTTGAGACATTAAATTAGGCTCAATATATAGAGATATTTGAAGGTGATCTTTTTATTTATGGATATTTCTATACGTACTCGTCGCCTTCTTTAGAAAGTACAAGTGTCCCGTCGTTAACTTTTTTCTGAATTATCTCGATCACTTTAGTTTGAGCTTCTTCAACTTCAGACACCTTACGAGGTTTCCCTTTTAGACCGTCTTCTATATCAAGCTTAATACCAGTTGATACCATGGATAAGATTTTATCAACTACTTCTTTGTCTGTAGTCCTAAGAGCTAGTCCAAACATTTCTAAATCTATATCTCTAAGTAGACCTACTAGTTGAGGTGCAGAGCAGAACCTTAGATCTTCTAACTGAATCATTCCCTCTGAAAGAAGATCGGCCATCATTGGGTCTTTAGATCTAATATTTTCAATTAGTTTTTTCGCTTCACTAACTGAGAGTATTTTAAGCATTGCAATTGCTTCGTCCATTCCACCTTTAAACATACTATCTCCTAGAGTTTAATCTCTGATCATCTTGGCTTAAATGATTTTTCACGTAATCTTCAATTCCCTCTTCTAGTGAGTGAAATTTAAAGTCAGAAAAAATAGCATTTATTTTAGCCATTTTTGCCTCAGTAAAATACTGGTACTGACCTTTAAGTGCTTCAGGCATTTCAATATATTCAATTTTCTCTTCTTTATTCATGGCCTTAAATGTTGCAATCACTAGGTCCTTAAAGCTTCTGGCCTTTCCTGTTCCCAAGTTTACTATACCACTTTTTCCACCGTGATCTTCACTCATTAATCTAACCATCGCATTCACGACATCTTTAACGTACACAAAGTCACGAAGCTGACCGCCATCTTCGTAGTTATCGTTATATGATTTAAAAAGCTTCATTGAACTCGACTCACCAATTTGATTGTAGGCTTGAGCTACAACTGATTTCATATTTCCTTTATGATATTCATTTGGTCCGTACACATTAAAGAACTTAACACCATACCACTTAGGAGGTGTGTCTGTTTGACGGATGGCCCACTCGTCTACTAATTGCTTCGAATAACCATAAGCATTTAGTGGCATAAGTTTTTCAACTGTGTCGTGTGTATCATTGTAACCGTTTTCTCCAGCACCATAAGTTGCAGCACTTGAGGCGTATACTAACGGGACGTTAAATTCAGTACAAACAGAGAATAGAATCTTTGAATAATCAACGTTGTTATACATTAGATAATCCATATCTTTTTCAGTCGTAGATGAACATGCGCCCATGTGATAAACGGCCTTGATTTCTGTTTCATCAAATACAGAGTAGAGTACATCGCTTTGAATAAACTCATCGGCGTGGATATATTCGCTATAATATAATCCTCGAAGATTTAGCCATTTATCATCATCTTCAAATCTATCTACACATATAATATCTGTAATACCTTGGTCATTGAGATGCTTAACAATACAACTTCCTATAAATCCTGCGGCTCCGGTAACTATAATCATATGAATTCCTCTTGTTTTTAAAAGTTTTCAGTAATTTATCATGGAATAAAGGCTTTAAAAACACCCTATTTTTCTGTAATATTGGCTCAAATAATAAACTTATGACAAAGGGCGCACAAATGCTTAAGGATGGTTGGTTTTACGAGAAGTCTTTTTTCAATACTTTTTCTATGGGTTGGAAAGTTAAAAAGGTATTGCACTCTGAACAGTCTGAATTTCAAAAGATTGATGTTGTTGACACACATGCAGTTGGAAAATTACTTCTGCTCGATGGAAAGACGATGGTCAGTAATCTTGATGAATTTGTGTATCACGAAGTTATGGCCCATATCCCCTTTATGGTTTCTAGAAACTGTAAAAAAGTTTTAATCATCGGTGGCGGAGATGGTGGTGTTGTCAGAGAATTTGCAAAGCACGAATGTATAGAACAAATTGATCTTGTTGAAATTGACGAAAGAGTAATTGCTGTCAGTCGAGAATTTTTTCCAGAATGTACAAGTGCCCTGGATGATAAAAGAGTAAATATTCTACCTCGTGATGGATTCGCTTTTATTAAGCAAAAGAGTAATGAATACGACGTTATTATTATTGACTCAACTGACCCTGAAGACTTCGCCTCAGGTCTATTCACTGAAGAGTTCTATACTGATGTCTTTAATGCCCTAACTGATGAAGGGATTATGATGAATCAAACTGAAAACCCTTTTCTTGATGAATGGGATATTAAGAAGATTTATAGAAACATGAGAAAGTCATTCCCATTCGTTCAATCTTTCACGGCTCCAATGAGCATTTATCCTGGAGTCTTTTGGACATTTGGCTTTTCATCTAAAAAACATATGGGAACTAATATTAATAGAGATAAGGTTCAAAAAATGCACGGACTTGAGAGATCACTTAAATGGTATAATATGGACTGGCATCGCGGAGCCTTTGCTATTAGTAATTTTCACAAGAAAAAAATAGGTTTATAAAATGAAAAAAATCAAAGATCTAGAAGAAATGGAGATGAGTAAGTGTTTTATCGGAGCCTCTTACTCCGAGGCCATTTATAAAAATGCCACTCATATAATGGGCTTTTGCTTTGATGGAACAACTTCATTCAGACCAGGAGCGAGATTTGGTCCCGATGCCATTAGAGATGCGTCTTTTGGCCTTGAAACCTACTCTCCATACCTTGACTCTGATATTGAAGAATATTCTATCAATGATTGTGGTAATCTTCCGATTTATCCCAGTAAGTGGAGAATGACCAATGACTACTTCCACGGAGTAACAAAGGATCTAAATCTTAAAAAAGATAATATTAAGTTTCTCATCCTAGGCGGAGAACACTCTGTTTCATACGGACCTATTCGTTTGGCACTTGATAACTATGATGATCTTTGCCTAATTCATCTTGATGCTCATACTGACCTTAGAGATGGATACTTAGAGGAGAAATTCTCACATGCCTCTATTATAAGAAGAGTCTATGATCACTTCACTAATAAAAATACACTTATCCAATACGGAATTAGATCTGGTCAAAAAGAAGAATTTGAGTTTATGCAAAAACATAATACTCAAGCGAAAAGTCTTGCTGAATGTTTGAAGAGAATTGAAGACTTACCTTCTGACAGACCTGTTTACCTAACTCTAGACTTGGATTATTTTGATCCCGCGTTTCTTCCTGGAACAGGAACCCCAGAAGCCGGTGGAGAAAATTTCCATAGCTTCATTAGTATTATAAAGCTTCTAAAGAAGAAAAATTTGGTCGGTGCTGATGTTGTTGAACTCGCTCCACTGATTGACTCTACAGGGAACTCAAGTGCATTTGCTTCAAAGGTTGTAAGAGAAGTTCTAATAGCTCTTCAAAAGTAGATCTATTTCTCAGAAGCAAGTTCTCGATTTAGTTTGGACTCAATTAATAGCTCTTTTCTTTTCAAAAGGTATTTATACTTTTTGCTTTTCAAATAATTTGAAGCTGTCTTCTCTTTTGAGTTTTTAAAAAGTGGATTAGCCCCTGCTTCTAAAAGTATTGCCATCGCCGGCATACAATTTGATTTAGCCGAATAGATAAGCGCAGTATTTCCTCTAGGGTCTTTAGCATTCAAATTAATATTTTTAGAAACTAAATAATCAATAGCTTCAGGTTTACAATTAATTGCTGCTAAGTGAAGACCTGATAATTGATTTTTTTCAGTTTTTACATCCATAGCTTCTGGAAGCTTTCTTACTACATATTCAATCATTTCAATACTACCGGAGTTAATTGCAAGATGAATTGGAGAGAAAGTTTCCTCCTCGTCTGTAAAAGTATCTTGCAGAGACATTGCAAATCCATATTTTTCTAGAATTCTCAAGGCTTCAATATTTCCTTCAATGATTGATGCTGTGATTGGAGTATATCCCGATTTAGAAGGTTTTATTTCTTTAACAGTAGCTAAAGCTTTTTCAAGAGATTTGGGATTACCTTCTTGAATCGCTGTATAGAATTTATCCTCACCATATTTAGAGGGCATGCTAAGTCCTGAGATCATGAAAAGAATTCCAATAATACCAAAGAGTGAAATTTTCTTTCCAATTGAAAATAGATCTCTTTTTGGCATAAAATACGAATATGATTCATCTTTTAGAAGGTTTAGAGTTCTTCTAAACTTATATCCAAGCGCGAGACTTAAAACAATAATGATTAAATACTGCTTCACAACCATTTCAAGTGGAGTCACATGGATTGCTAAAGCTAAGTAAATAACAAAAACACCAAAAAAGACAAAATCCATTCCCTTTCTCATATAAATTAAACGATTGAGAAAACTAGACTTTGCATTTTCAAGTCTTGGTTGTTCAATATCACTATCAAAAATAATAAATGCTACGAACATCACAATTTGAAAAAGAATAATAAGAAGTGGAATTGCTGAGAACTCAATTGGTGAGTACATCACACCTGTAAAAGCACATATAACTGCCGGAACAAAGTAGACGAAGTCTGAACTTGTTTTAGCCATTACTAATTGGGTCTTTGATAGAGGTAAGCTAACCAAATATTTCAAATTAAATTTTCTTCGGTTTGTGTAGAATGCATACAACATTGCATAAAAAGCAATTGAGAAAAGAAAGTCGGCATCGGTGCTCTTTGTATCTCTAAAGATTCGAACAAAAAAGATTACGATCGCAGTTATAAAATATGATATGCCTAACTCAAGTTTATTAAATTTTAAGTTTGATATAAAAAGATGGAGAAAAACTTTCATCTAAGCCGCCTCCACATCAAGATTAAAGAGGTGCTCTATCTCACTTACCTCATGAACTGCAGCATGTTTATGATCAATGAATAAAACTTTGTTTACAACACCGTTTAAGTCTTCTGCAATATTTGTGGCCATAATGAGACTACAACTTTTTTCAGCATGTAGCTCTTTAAGTAATACGAAAAATTGTTTTCTCGACTCTGGGTCTAGAACAGCAGTAACCTCATCCATTAAAAAAAGTTTAGGTCTAGCGGATATAGCCGCAACGATCTGGGCTTTAACTTTTTGCCCCGTTGATAGAGAGCCCATTTTAGATTTAGGATCAAGACCAAAATACTTTAAAAGTTCTTTCTCTTTTACTCGATCGTAATTTTCATAAAAGAATCTAGTGAACTCTAAGTAATTATCAATGCTATGTGAACTTTGAATTTGGATATCATGTGAGAGGACAAAGATTTCTTTTTTCTTTCTTCTTGTAAGACCCATAGGATCTTCACCTAAGACTTTGATCGAACCTGTTGTTATTGGTCTATAGCCCATAAGTAGATCGATGAGAGTTGTTTTACCGGCCCCATTTTTACCCAGAACACCATAAAACTCTCCAAGTTCCAGCTTGAAATTCAAACCTTCATAGACGGTATCGCCATTTGGAATTTTATAATCAACATCAATGAGTTCAATAATCATACTTCACCTCACCAATCTTATCGGTGAAAATGAGAGAAAACTGAAATGAACTTATGACAGGATTACATCTATAATTTCAGATGCTTAGCTATTCGTTGTCATTATCGTCTTGCTCAAATTCTTGATCTGTCTTCTTTTTAAAAGGTTCAACAATTAGAGCCACTGACCACAATCCAATTTCATACAAAGTGACTAAAGGAATTAGAAGTGCCAACTGTGTGATAACATCGGGAGGAGTCAAGATTGCAGAAAGAACAGCAAACGCTGCGATGACATATCGTCTATAACTCGATAAAGACTTCTTATCTACCAATCCCATAAAGCCTAGAATAAGCATAAGGTTTGGAAGTTGAAATAGTACTCCTAGGAAAACCAGAACCTTTAATGCGAGCACAATGTACTCTCTGAGACTAATAGTTGCTTCTACATTACTTACTCCAAACTGCATCATGATGCCGAATGTATTTGGAAAAACGATGAAGTATCCAAAAGCTATACCCGAGCAAAAGAGTAAGAACCCTATGAAAACGAATGGTCTAATGATTTTAGCTTCTTTCTCATATAGGCCAGGTCTGATAAATAACCACCCCTCCCTAAACCAAAGCGGAGAAGAAACTATGACTGAACTCCAAAAAGCTAACTGAAATTGAGTCAATACCTTATCCAGTAATCCAAGGAAAACAACCTTTCCCTCTACTCCCAGAGCTGCTCTTAGTGGTGCCAATAGTATTTCTTGTAACTGTTCACCGAAACCGTAGCAGGCCATAAACGAGACAATTAGAATAATCGCAACGCGTATTAGTCTTGTTCTCAATTCTTCTAAATGATCAGTTAAACTCATATCTCTCAAAAAAGACTCCATATTTTAATTCTTCAATCTTTAGACTATAATAAAAGAATGAAACTTTTTACATACATTTTTTTTCTAATCAGTCTTAACCTACTTGCTGCGTCAAGACCATACCTTATATGTCTTGGACAAGAAGAGGCTAAGATTCACAAGCTAAAACTTACTGGACCTTATTACAAATTAAACCAGGAGATGATCTCTAATCTTTTACAGTTAAACGATTCTATAGATATGAAGCCAGAAATTTTAAAAAGAGTTTGTGCTGATGAGATGACTTCTTTAGCAATCTTAGAAACTATTCTAGCTAAAAAGGGCTTGCTCTTCTTCTCAGCTGCTGTAAAAAGTAATGTTCAACAAACAAGTATGGATAACCTCTCTATTGAAGAACTAAAAGCGAGAAGCTTCAAGGTATTTATTAATTATCTAACTCGACTCCAAAGTAATTTTGATGATCCTAATTGCTTAAAAAAACGAGTACCTGAAATTCAGTCATTTTATGAAAACGCACAACATCTTCTTATTGAAGTCGGTATTGAGGGAACTCTTGATTCTATTAGAAGCTCAAAAAACTTTTTCATAAAACTCAAAGCTCTTCCAAAGGGTCCAAAGTGCTTTGACACACAAAGCTAGAGAACCACACTTAGTTTAACTTCTAGCTTCATTTCACTTTTAAAAAAGTTTGAAAGTGTACTGGTGATGTCTTTTCTATTCACTTTACTATCACCTCTATCGCAACGAATTTTAAGATTAAATGCATCCATACTGATAACGGTAAACTTCATTGCAGAATACTCTGGAGGACATACAAAGAAAAACTCTCCAATCAATCTATCAACTTTTTTGATCCATACTTTAGAGTCAATTCCATTGATATAACCTTTCTCACTTTCATAGAATTCAAAAAGTGAATCAAAGTCCACGCGACACTCTCCACAGATACCACTGACCTGGGAATCGACAAGGACCTTTTTACGATCCCCTTTGTGTTCATGATAAAGTTCTTTAATTTTTGATACTCGAATAGAAAGACAACGACAAAGGAGTGGATCTGAAACTTCTTCATTAATTAATTTCAAATGAAATAAGTCTGACCTAAAACTGTAAACTGCTGTTCGAATTTTTAATAAAGCCAAATCTGTAAGAAAATTACCTTCAGATTTAATCTTCAGCCAATTTTCTATTGAGTCTGAGCCATATTTGGAAAAAAGACTCTTCACTTGAGTTTTAAGTGGCTCTGTTAATTCTTTAGAACCAATTGAGACTATAAATTCTTTATTATCGATGTCTAAATCAATATTAGATTGAAGGTTCAGTTTTTCCATCAGGATCCAGTGTTAATATTTCATAACCAGTGTCAGTTATCAAAATCGTGTGTTCGAATTGAGCGGATACTTTTTTATCTTTTGTGATAACAGTCCAGTCATCTTTTAAAAGCTTGCAGTGTCTTGAACCGAGGTTAATCATCGGCTCAATAGTAAAAGTCATACCAGCTTTTAACTCGACTCCAGTTCCTTTTTTACCGTAGTGAAGAACTTGTGGTTCTTCGTGAAACTCTCTTCCAATTCCATGCCCACAATACTCTCTTACAACACTATATCCACGTGACTCTGCAATTTCTTGAATAACAGCGCCAACATCTCCCAGACGAGCACCTGGTTTACAGATTTTTATCCCTTCCATCATGCACTCATAAGTTGTTCTAACGAGTTCTTGTATTTCAGGTTTTACATTTCCAATATAAAAAGTTCTATTAGTATCACCGTGAAAGTTTTTAAAGTATGTTGTGACGTCAATATTGAGAATATCTCCATCTTTAAGCTTATCTTTTTTATTGGGTATACCGTGGCAAATAACTTCATTTAGAGAAGTACACACAGACTTTGGAAAGCCGTTATAGTTTAGCGGTGAAGGGTAAGCTCCATTTTCAATAATAAAATTATGACAAAGCTCGTTAACTTCCTCTGTTGTCATCCCAATTTCAAGCTTATCCTCTATAAAATTGAGGGTTTTAGCTGCCAATTGGCACGACTCTTTCATAATTTCTATTTCTCTACTCGATTTAATTGATATCATATGACCTCTTTTGATCGAATACTACACGGGAAATCACTTTATCGCCAGTCAGATTTTCCCTAGTCTGAGCAGTTCAAATCAACTAAAATGAACTATGGCCGTTCAAATATACAGACTCAATGCATCATCATACCAAAATCAAAGCTTCTCTGTAGCCGAACGTGAGATGCTGGAAAAAATTCCAGGTGTTTCTTACATAAACTCTGTATCAGACATAAATATGCAAATTCCTTTTATTCTGATTTCAAATACTCATACAACACCAGATGAGATTCCTAAAGATATAATAGAAAAAACAATTCTTATGATCCATCCAAATTCTGGTTACGATAATTTTAGCGTAACATTTTGTGAAAATGTAAAATTCCCCATTCTTGTTGGCAACCCTGTGAGATCTCACCCTGTGGCGGAATATATACTTTCTTGTCTTCTTAATCATATCTGCAGTGTACCAAATCAAAGACACTGGCAAGAAGATAGAACATGGAATAGGCCCCTTTTGAGAGACCAAAATATACTTATTGTTGGGATGGGAATGATTGGTAAAATTTTAATGAATTCTCTCTCTCCACTATGCCCTAATATAAAATTCTATGATCCTTACAATGAAGACGAGTTTCTAAAAGGTAAAAGACAAAAGAAACTTATTGAGAAGACAAAGTTTGATGTCGTTTTAATGGCCTGCAGTCTGAATAAAAAAAATGTTGGTATGATCAATAAGCGTTTTTTTGAAAGTATCTCTGAGAAAGCAGTTATTATTAATGCTGCTCGCGGCGGTCTTATTGTTCAAAAGGATTTAGAGCAGTTTTTAATCAATAACCCTGGTGCGTTTGCTTACTTAGACGTATTTGAAGATGAACCTTTTAGACCAAGTGACCTTAGTAATTTAAAGAATATAAATAAAACCTCTCATATCGCTGGGGTATCTATGAGCCTAAATAACGATATAATCCAATACGAATACCACTTAGTTCAAGAAGCACTTAAAGCTCTAGAACAAAAAGAATTTGATCAATTTTTAAATGACTACTCGAAATTAAATTTAAAAAACAAAACTGTTGAAGGAATACTTATATGAAAGATATTGAAAAACTAAATCGCTACTTATGTCCTCCAGGAAATGGAGTCTTTACGGTTCATACTGCAAAAGAAAATAAAGAATCATTACACTACGTTCAGTTCAAAACAATAGACCCAGTCGAAGTTGAGAAAATTTGGAAAGAAGAGCTTAATAACTATAAGGCGACTAATCTTCCAATTCTCATGGGCCTATGTATTGATACAGGTGGCGGTATTCAACGAGGGGCCAATTGGGGTCCACTCTTTATAAGAGAGCATATACAAAAGTCTGTAGGTCATCCTGAGTATTTTGATATAGGTGACGTGAGAGTCATTCCTCACCTACTACATGATAAATATCTAAATGAAGAAACAATTAAATCTTGCCAGGAAGCACTCTATGACGGCGAAGATCTAAAAGTAAGTGGACTCAGTATTGCGGAAGAAGTTTGTGATATTTTAATCAGTGAAAATAAGAAAGTGTTCTCACTTGGTGGAGATCACTCAGTTAGCTATCCTGTGGTTAAATCTTGGATTAAAGGTCGAAGAGCTGCCGGTAAGAAGGTTGCAGTTATTCACTTTGATGCTCACACTGATCTTATGCCTAAGCGCTTAGGCATAGATATATGTTTTGCATCTTGGGCCTATCATATGATTGAGCTTTTAGAAAAGCCATCTCACCTGTTACAATTTGGTATTCGTTCAAGTGGTCAACCTAAAGAACACTGGGAGTCTAAGCTTGGAGTCCAGCAGTTTTGGGCATCTGAATTTAATTCACCACATGTTGAAGAAAAGACTCTCAAGTATTTAAAAGATGAAAAGATTGATGAGGTGTATATAAGTTTTGATATCGATGCTCTCGATGCTCAGTATGCAAGTTCTACTGGTACACCAGAAGAAGATGGTCTTGAACCTCATAAGTGTATTCAACTTATCGAGAAGATAGCTGAGGTCTGCCATGTAACTGGAGGTGATGTTGTTGAAGTTGCTCCATTTGTTCATAGTGCACTCAAGAGTAAACTCGCCCCTGAGCCGGAAACCACTGTTGAGAGTGCTAGTTTAATATCAAGAAAGATTCTTGAAGTAATGAGTAAATGATAAGTATTTTTCCAGACGTAAGTATGGCCACGGAAGACGGATTACTTGCCGTCGGCGGTAACTTAGATATTCAATCACTCACTGATGCGTATACTAAAGGCATCTTCCCATGGCCTGTTGAAGAAGGATACCCGCTGACATGGTTTGCTCCAGACCCAAGAGGTTTAATTAAGATGGAGAATGTTAAGTTTTCAAAATCTCTTTTAAGATTTATAAAGAAAATGGATTTTGAAGTTAAATTTAATACTGACTTTAGAAGTGTAATAACTGAATGTGCAATGACAAAAAGAAAACATGAAAGTGGTACTTGGATCTACGATAATATTATCGAAGGTTACACCAACCTATTTAATGCCAAGAAGGCTTACTGCGTGAGTGTGTATCAAAATGAGAGACTAATAGGTGGTTTATACGGTGTCTGCTTTGGTGAAATTATATCTGGGGAATCAATGTTCTATAGAGAGGATAACGCCTCAAAAGTGGCCTTGTATTATCTGATAAATAAGATTAAGGAAGCAAAGATTCCATTTATAGATACTCAAATGGTCACTCCAATCGTTGAAACTTTCGGAGGAGAACTAGTCGATCGAAAAACCTACACTGAGCTTCTAAACTCACTTAACACCGAGATCACAAGAGACTCAATCTTCAATTAGTTATACTTTAACCCAAGTCTATAGTTGGCATAAAAAGTTCTTTTAGCTTCAGAGATGAGTTCTTTAATCTCGTAGCTTAGCTTAACCTTTTTACCTTTAATATAATCATCAATCATCTTAATTAACTCAGAATAAGTAGTATTTAAGTCTCTAGCGAGCTCTTCCATTCGTTTTTGAAAACGAAAATCATTTTCAAGAAGATGAGTGATATTTTTACTCATTTCTTCTTTTAAACTTTTTGTCGTGTATGCATGCTTAATATTTGCAAGTTTTAACTTTTCTAAAAGGTTAATGTAGAAATAGCCCCAATCAAACTCAAACCATCTGTGTCGAAAAGAACACGACTTTGGGTGGGCGTGATGATTATTGTGATCTAGTTCTCCACAAATTAGAAAGTTTAGTGGGAATAGGAAACCTAGATTTTTACTATTGTCATGGTAGTTGTGATTCTTATATCCCCACCAATGAGCAAATCCATTGACTCCTCCAATTGCAAAGATTGGAGATACTGAAAAATTAATTACAGATAAAATCGTCCCATAAACAGGACCGAGTAAAATAAGATTGATAGCTGATAATATAATAGCCCCAAGTAAAGTATGATCGGCCATAAACTGTTCTAACTTATTTCTTTTAATTGTTTTTCTGATTCGAACTACTGGTGCACTAACTCTAGCTTGAGCATAGTCAAATACTCCTAAAAATAGAACATGAAAAAGTCCTTTCTGAACTGGAGAATGAGGATCTTTTACCTTATCTGAATGAGCGTGATGATAGATATGAACTGATACCCAATCAAGCTTTGACATTCCACCCACCATCCATAGATTGATTTGCATAATCATATCAAGAGTTTTATTAAAAACGACTCCCTTATGTGTATGAAAACGGTGAAAAGATAAACTCATTGAAGTGATCGTTACGTGAGTTATAAGAATTGCGTAGATTATAAACTTCCAAGAAGTATGCTCTTCGAAAAAACCACCAACAAAGCCCTGATCCCCAATAAAGGTCGAAATCAAGTAGATTGATAGCGCATATAGAGCTACAAGTGGAACTGTATTTTTTAGAATTGATCTTATCATTTTGTGCCTCGCTTAGAATCTCTCTTATCTATTTTAGCTCAATCCCACAACTCGAACAACTCTAAATATATTCGACATGAAGAGATATTAGGTACTTATATTTTTACTATGTGCTTTTTTCTTCAGATCAATAATTTTTTCTTCAAATTCCAGCTGTAAAACCTCTCCATTAC
>Ga0307930_1000247_pt1 | contig 42017 bp, 36 predicted proteins | sample OrgLakmetageno46_FD_203161 | JGI IMG/M metagenome (GOLD analysis project Ga0307930, IMG submission 203161) | Saline water microbial communities from Organic Lake, Antarctica - #46 | ecosystem: Environmental > Aquatic > Non-marine Saline and Alkaline > Saline | place: Antarctica: Organic Lake...
GACCAGCTATGCGGAAAGAACCCGTAGGTCCAGTTGTTCAGCTGCGGCGACATCCGGACCTCGAACAGCGCCAGCAGGGAATAGCCCAGGGCGGCGATGCACAGCACCTGCAGGACCAGCCTTTGGGTGGCCGCATCCGCGAGATAGCGCCGCGCCAGCAGCAATGGCAGCATCATCATCAGGGCATTGGAGGCCATCGAGCCCGCGTCATAAAGGGATGTGCCCGGTATGGTGCGCCAGCCGTAGCTCAATGTATCCCCATTGGTCAGAGCGGTCATCACGGCCCCGGCCGGGATGACGATCAGCAGCGCCAGGGCGAGCGGATGGCGCGGGATCAGACCCTCCGGGCGCGCCCCGGACATGTCGCGGCGGGCAAAGATCAGCGCCAGGCAAAGGGCTGTCAGGGCGGGGATCGAATGCTTGCCGAGGCTCGGCAGTACCGGGAGATTGAGCCCTCCGCTTTCGGGCAGCAGGAGAAACCCGCCGATGAGGGTGACCAGCAGGGCCAGCGGCAGCCGCAGCTTGTTAAAGAGGACAAGACCGATGAGAGGCCAGCTGAAGAGGACGAAAAGCGGGGGCAGCATGGCTCAGGCAGACCTTGTCACGGTACGGGGCCTGTCAGGCAGAAGGGCGGGGTGCCGCATCGGTCCACGCTCGCTTGCTGCATGATCCAGCGGGTTTCCGGTATCCGGGACATGTCTGCTTCTCGGGACCGACACGCCGATCCGAACGACGATGGCCACGCAATCCATGTCCGCCTTTTGAGGCAGCTTATCACAAGATTGAAGGGGTGAAACCCTCGGGGCACAGCAGATTGTCCGGGCAGATGGGCTGGCGGGACGCCCTGCGCTGCGGACCGCTGCGGACCTGTTCACGTCGCGGTCCAGGCATCGGCGCGGGCGGCCTCGATGCGGGCGACGGTCCGCGCCTTGCCGCGCAGCAGGGCCTCGCGCTGATAGGCGCGTATAAAGGCGCGCAACCCGGCATCCTCGTGTTGTGCCGCGCCGCGCCACCATGCCCCGACATAGCCCTGCGCCATTGCCAGCCCGCCCAGCACGTAAGGCGGCTCGGCCATGCGAAAAAGACAGGTCGCGGTATAATAGAGCGGATCGGACCCCATGTACCATTGCCCGGCGCCATGACGGCGGCGCCCTTCCCAGATCGAAAGATGCGAGGATCCCATGGGCCGCAGATGCTCGAAGTTGAGGTCCGGGTGATCCCAGCTCACGGCCTTCCAGCCCATCTGGCGCGCCTTGTGGCTGTCGATGGCGTCCCACATGACTCCCCGGACGAAGCCTCCGATCGCCTTGAAACAGCTGCAGCGGTAAAACTTCGTCATGCCGACCGACATCTCGTCACCGCGGCGCTCCGACACCAGCTGGCCGCCCCGGCACACGTAGGGCTTGCCCGAGCATGTGCCGATGCGCGGATCGGCTTCCATGCGCTCGATCAAGATCTCGAAATAGCGCGGCGGCAGATCGAGATCGAGATCGAGCTTGCACAGGTAGGTGAAATCATCAAGCGTCACGGCGTCGAGCCCGGCATAGAACGCCTCGATCACGCCGGGGCCCACGACACGGCGTCCGCGATCCTCGCGCCGGATCACGGTGATCCAGTCATGCCGCGCGGCATACTCGGCCAGGATCTCGGGGCTTGCATCGGTCGAGCCGTCATCGACGATGATCCAGCGCGCCGGCCGCACCGTCTGGGCGATGACACTGTCCAGCGTGCGGCGCATATAGGCCGCCTCGTCGCGCGCGGGCGAGACGATCAGGTAATCACGCGAAGGCGTCTGGCCGGTCATGATCGCGTTCCTGCCGCAAACCCCGGGCGTTGACAAGTGACCGCGCATTGCGGAACAGCCCACGCGGTCGCAGAAAATCGAAATCCTAGAGGGTCAGCTTAGACGGATTGTACTGGCATTGCCAAGTTGATGTCGCGAATGCTGCGAGGGAGCAGGCAGGAATGATGATGCCGACCTCTTTGCCGCGCCTCAAAGGCTTCCGCCCCCGCCGCTATCACATGAGCGCCCAAAATTACCGCCAATCCCGCGCAACAGCCTTCGAGTTCCGGACCGATTTCACCGGTCAGATGACCGCATGAACCTCAGCCCGTCACCCGCTTACAATCCAGATCAGTTAACTTGGCAATGCCGGCGTCGCGTCAGCGCAGACCACCGTTCATGACCCAGTGCAGCCGCCCGTCGCGCCCCCGCGCGACCGCCAGCCCCAGGTCATTCGTGCGGGGTTCAAAAATGTTCCTGCGGTGCGTCGAGGAGCGCAGCCAGGCTTCGAGCACATGTTCGGACTTCGCATATCCGATTGCCACGTTCTCGGTGACCAGATCGAAGTCATAGCCCACGCGCAGGACACGCTTGCCCGGCGAACTGCCATCCGTGCCGATATGGCTGAGCCGGTTGTGGTTTGCATTGTCACACGCATGCATCTGCGCGCCCCTGACAAGCGTGGGCGACAGTCGGAATTGCGGCAGGGCGGACCGACGCCGTTCCTGGTTGATCCGATGCAGGAGCTGTTGGACCAGCGCGTCGGCATTCTTGGGAACCGTACAGGCCATGGCCGGCATCGCCGAGGATACCGCGAACAGCACGACAGCGATAACTGAAGTGAAACCTTTCAAATTGAACCTGGAATTTTCATCATGATGTGGCTTTTCACGCCCGGAGAAGGCCAAGGCGCATGGGTTCGGGCGCGGACGATCTTACTGTAAGGAGCAGTTATGACATTTCCACATGTATTATCGTTTTTTCGTCAATCAATTGCAAAGATTCGAGCGCGCCTGTCGTGCCGCCTCGATGGCGGCATGACACCAGCCGAGGGAAGCGTCCCATGTCAGAGCGGCGTCTTGCGGTGTTTCAGGGCGCCGACACCGGACAATCCGGTCAATGCAAGCAAGATCATCCAAAGCGCGGCCGGCAGGGGAACCGCCGGAACACCGCTGTCGTCCTCGCCGCCCGGGGGGGCACCGTCACCACCGGGAAAGAAGACGTCGGATCCGGGCCGGCTGCCGCCACCGCCGCCACCCACGAATCCGCCGCTACCAGAGAAGCTGCGGCTGCCGAAGGGCCTGGAAAAGGCCGGGGCGCCGCCTGTATTCCGCCTGGTGGTCATCGTGGCAGGCGTCGTCTCATCAACACCGGTGAAGAACGGTCCGGGGAACTCGTCCAGATATTCCTCGCGCGTCTGCGACATGCCGAGAACACCGCATTCGGCCACGGTGTAGTGACCCTCCTCCGAGGTCTTGATGGCGCATACGGGCGCTTCCAGCGGCGCGTCCCCGAGGCAGCCGCGCACCGCGTTGGGCCGGTCGGGAAGATTGGAATCGGCGGCCAGGCTGATGCGGGCACGGTTCGTTCCCGGGCTCAGGTCGGAATCGAATATTCCGGGAATATAGGCCCGTTGCAGCGCGCCCCGGTCATCGAAGGCGACGTAGACATCCTGCGTCTGCGAGAAAAAGCCGGTCACGGTCTTCAGTTTCCCCAGGAAGACCTCGTCGGGAATGTCGCGCATCCGGCACTGCGTCAGCGCGTCCGGATCCACGCGCAGTTCGGGATCTGGCCGTGCGGTAAACTCCAGCCGCAGACCTATCACCGGCGCGGGCACGACAGTCTGGGCGGTGTCGGTTTCTGCAGCCACTTTGCCGGCATGCTCCGGTGCATCCTCGTTCGGGGCGTCAGCCGCGCGCTCATCCGCGTCCGGCAGGCCCAAGCTTGGCATGCCCGCATCCGCCACGTCATAATTTGATGCGTCGGCGGTTGGCGGATCATCGGCGGCCGGCAGGTCCTTGAGCGTGGCCAGGCAGGCGTCCAGCCCGTCCATGTCCGGCGCCATGATCCGGTCGGTCACCTGTCGACCCGTCGCATCCGATGTGGCCTGCAGGGTCGGGCCCGTAGTCAGGCCGGTGCCGCGTCGCAGCGCATCCGCCAGCCGCCGCGCCGTGTCGCCTGTCAGCGACAGGCTGTCACCGCTCGGCTCGAGCGCGTCCACGAGATCGAGCGTCCGGCCGCCGATCCGCATTTCGATGGGCCTCAAAGGATCGGGCGAGTATTTCAGCTGAACACGGAAGGTGATCGCTTCGTCCGGCCGCGCGATGGCCTGGATCGAACTGGCCGGGCTACGTATCACATCGTCATAGGAAACCAAGGTACCGTCCGGTGCGAGATACGACGCGTCCGCAATCGGCAAGACCTGACTGGCAACACAGGAGGTCCCGTCTTGCGTCCGCACAAGACTGACGTTTTTACCCTGATCTTCGAGAAACATCTGCGCGATCGGACCACCGCGACGATTGCCCGGATCAAATACCGTAACCGTCGATGCACTGGCGGGCAGAGAAGCCAGCAGTTCGAAACCCAGACAAACACACCAGACAGGTACTATGAAACCATTATGTACACGCACGACAGGCACCCTGATCCCGGTCCGCCATCGCATGCAGCCTGACCGAGAGAATTCATTAACAAGAATTCAAATTTATCAGACAAAAGCCCACAATTCCAACGAATATGCGGTACATGGTGTATTTTCAACCCAGGGTGTACCGATATATGGTAAAGATACTCTTATACGTGTACCGCGCGTTTTATCGAAAGTATTGTTCCTCCAATTCCGAAACCGGCCCCGGAGTGCGCTGGAAAACCTCCTGAAGTTTCCATGCCCGGGCCACTCGAATCACGCGCTGCGGACCGGGCGGAAACGGCCGTGACTTCGAACAGGCATGTCATGGTGCCAAAGCCATGCCTGAAATTGGCCTGAAATTGGCCGGAATTGCGCCGGGATCGAATGAATGTCGAAATAGGCGGGACGGTGAAAAACCGTCGAAAGACAGATTTATCCCGCGACCCCGTTTTAGTGATCCCGGTCGTCCAATACGTCCCGGATCTTCGCCGCCAGCTGTTCGCGCCTGTAGGGCTTGCTCAGCAGCACGACACCCGGGTCCAATCGCCCGTCATGGACGATCGCGTTCTCGGTATATCCGGAAGTGAACAGGACTTTCAGGTCCGGCCTGGCCTTGCGCGCGGCGTCCGCAAGCTCGCGCCCGCCCATGCCGCCGGGCATCACCACGTCGGTGAACAGCAGGTCAATCTCAGGTGTCCGGGTCAGAATGTCCATGGCCTCGGGGCCCGTCGAGGCCTGCAGCACATGATAGCCCAGCCCCTGGAGCTGCGCGCTGACATATTCACGAACGGGGTCGTCATCTTCGACCACGAGAACGGTCTCTGTCCCACCGGTGACACGACGCTCTGCACGCACCGTCACGATGGGGTCCTGTCCGACCGGAGAGCGCGGGAAATACACCTTGATCGAGGTTCCCTCGCCCACCTCCGAATACACCCGGATATGCCCTCCGGATTGCTTCACAAACCCGAAGGCCATGCTCAGCCCAAGGCCCGATCCCTTGCCTGTCGCCTTCGTGGTGAAGAACGGCTCGAAGACCCGGCTCATCACGTCCGGCGCGATCCCGTGGCCCGTGTCGGTGACGACAATCACCACGTATTGCCCGGCCCTGACATCCGGCTCTAGGGCTACGTAATCGTCATCGAGCATGGCATTGGCCATCTCGATGGTCAGGTTGCCGCCTTCGGGCATGGCATCGCGGGCGTTCAGGGCAAGATTGAGAAGCGCCGCTTCGAGTTGCGCCGCGTCCACCTCGGTCTTCCACAGGCCGCCGGCGCGCACGATCTCGATATCGATGTTCTCGGGGATCGCGCGCCGCAACAGGGCTTCCATTGCCTGGACAAGCTGCGCGACATCCAGGGTCTTGGGTTCAAGGGGCTGTCTGCGTGAAAAGGCAAGCAGACGGTTGTTGAGTTTGGCCCCGCGCTCGGCGGCGTCAAGAGACATCCTGGCCAGTCTCTGCAGGTGCGGCAGATCGCTCAGCTTGTCTTCAAGGATTTCCGCATTGCCAAGGATGATCGTCAGCAAGTTGTTGAAATCATGCGCGACGCCGCCGGTCAGCTGGCCGACCGTTTCCAGTTTCTGGGCCTGGCGCAGCCGCTCTTCTAGCAGCTTCTGTTCCGAAATATCGGTCATCGAGCCCATGACCCGGCGCAACCTGCCGTCTTCATCGTGAAGGGCGAAGGCGTTATCCTCGACCGACGCCCAACTGCCGTCGGCGCGCTGAAAGCGATACTGCTCGCGCAGGGTGGTGTCATGGCCGGACAGCAATCGCTGGCACGCCGCATCGACCCGCGCCAGGTCGTCGGGATGAACGTGCCTGCGCCAGGCTGTCGGCACCGATCCGGACAGGTCCGGCTGGTGCCCGAAGATATCCTGAAAGCCCTCGCTCCACCAATCCTGGTCGGTTGCCTGGTCCCAGTCCCAGATGGCACTGCCCGTCGCCTTGGTGACCAGGCGGAACCGCTCTTCGTTGGCTCGAAGCGCCAGGTCGGCCTGTTTGCGCGCGGTGATGTCCTGAAACGCACCTTCAATCGCGACGATATTCCGCCTCTCGTCGTATATCGGTTCGCCGAGCGCATGCACCCATACCAGCCGTCCCTTGGCGGTTCGGATCTGGTAGGTATCGTCGATGGGGCACCCTTCCTTGATACAGGCCTCGAATTGCGCGCAAATGCGGTCACGGTGCTCGGGGATGTAGTAGGCGAGTGCCTGCTCCGGCGTGGGCGAGGTTCCTGCGGGCTCGTCGTGGATGGCGGCCGTTTCTTCGTCCCAGCAGATGTGCATGTCGACGAGGTCGACACGCCAGCTGCCGAGGCGGGCCAGGCGGCCGGCGAACCTGCGTCGCCGTGCCCGGCGCAGCAGAACGTCTTCGGTCGGCGTGACGGCGGTGCTATCCCGCACGACGCCGGTGACGATGTCGCGGCCGTCGACCCGGGCAAGCTGTGTCGCGTCGCGCAGGCTCGCCACGATCGCCTCTGCCCCTTCGAAGAGGACTTTGCTCCAGGTGAACGTGGCGGTGTAGCGGTCACCCGATCTTGCGATGATGATCCATGTTCCCGCATCGGCCTGCGTCCCGTCGAACCGGCGCACCTGATCGATTGTCCCGGCCCGGTCGGGTTCGGGGCGCAGATCGGCGATGGTCATGTCCTGCAATGTCTGCCCGTCATACCCGATCCAGTCCCGTGCAGCCGGGTTCGCGCTCAGAATCCCGAGGGTTTCGACCGAAAACACCCAGACCGGCAGAGAGAGGTGATCGTAGGCTTCAACAGCCCCGCGGGACATCATTGGAAATTGTTTCATAAAACCCTCGTAAAACCTAATAAAACACTCGTGATGCTGGATCTATTGACAAAAGTGTAACCGCGCAAATTGTTTCTGTGGCAAGCGCGCCACATGACGCAAGCAAGGACCGCGCTTCGGCGAAACGTCCATGCCGTGTGTTTTGGCGCGATGCACATGAAGAAAGCCGCATAAAACCTGACACGCGTCCCCCCTGAAAGGGTGTCAGGTCACGGCGCGTGCAAGCCCCAACGCGTGGCGAGCCGGGCGGTGAGACCGATGATGGTGCCGGCAAACGGCAGGATGATGAAGATCCGCACCACGTGAAAGGCCGTCACGACCGCCAGGCCGTCTTCGAGGATCTTCGCCGTCAGGGCCATCTCGGTGACGCTGCCCGGGGCCGTCGACAACAGCATCACCTGCCAGGACTGGCCGGTCAGCCAGGTCAGGCCCAGCCCCATGCCGGTGCAGAGAAGGATCATCAGGGCCGACGCCAGGATGGAGCCGGGAATGAACCCCCGGGCCCGGCGCAAGAGCTCGCGATCGAACACACCGCCCAGCCAGACCCCCAGGAAGACCTGTGCCAGCACCAGCACCGGGTAGGGATAGGCGGTGATCGGCAGGCTCAGGGCCGCGGCCACGGCCGCCCCGCCCAGAGAGCCGACAAAGAAAGGATTGGCCAACCCCACGGCACGCGCGGCGAAGGCCCCGGCAACCCCCGACACGCCCAGAAGGCCGGCGCCCGTCCAGCTCCACTCCATCGCGCCGAGGGCCGCGACCGGATCCTTGACCGACCCGTCGATCGCCACGATCGCCGGCGGAATCAGCACGACCAGCAACATGATGCGCAGGGTTTGCGCGAAGATCACCGGTCCCGGCAGCACGTTGTGGCGGGCGGCCAGCGTGGCGCTTTCGACCGGGCCCATCGGGATCGAGGCCAGCGCCGCGGTGATGACATCCACCCGCGTCAGCCGCATCAGGAAGGCGGCGGTGACGAACCCCAGGGCGATGGTCAGGATCGCGGCGCCCACCATCGGCAGAAGCAGCGACGTCATCGCGCTCACCGCGGCGGGGGTGAACGAGAGCCCCACCGAGGTGGCCACAAGGATCTGCCCGATCTGCCGCGTCTGCCCGGGGATCGGCAGGGGCCGTTCGGCCAGGCGCACCCCTGCTGCAAAGACCATCGCCCCGATCATCCAGGGCAGCGGGAACCCGATCCAATGGGCGACGAGCCCGAACAGAAGCGCCCCTGCATAGATCAGCAGGACATGTATCGCGCGGCGAAGGATCCGGGGTCGGTTCATGGGCAAGGCATCTTCGGGCATCGGAATGGTTGACCGTAAGGGGTGTGTGACACGCGGCTTGTATCGCCTTGCGCCCGAATGCACGAGTCCCCGCGCAGGGGGCGTGCAGGCTGCGTTCAGGTTGCCGCGCGCTCCCTTGGCAGGCAGGATCGGACGAAACGATGCGGCATTTCGCAAGGACTGTATTTTTGAAGAATGACAGCGAGCAAAGAGACTTTCGCAAGTCGAACGGTCTTGTCCCCAGCTTTGCTCCCGGGACCGCCCCGGACCCGTTCGCCCGATGCTGATCGGTTACGCCCGCGTCTCGACCGAGGACCAGACGCCCGTGCCGCAGGCACAGGCCCTGAAAGCCGCCGGTTGCGCCGAGATCTACGAGGAACACGCCTCTGGCGGGGACCGGGCCCGGCCCGTGCTGGGGCGTGTGCTGGAGCGCGTGCGCAAGGGCGACACGCTGGTCGTGATGCGGATCGACCGCCTGGCGCGGTCGCTGTCGCATCTTCTCGAGGTGATCGAGCGGCTCGAGGCAAAGGGCGCCTTCTTTCGCTCGATCCAGGACCCGATCGACACGGCCAGCCCGCAGGGCAAGTTCACATTGCAGGTCCTGGGGGCGGCGGCCGAGTTCGAACGCGCCCTGATCCGCGAACGCACCAGGGCAGGGCTTGCCAGCGCCCGCAGCGCGGGCCGCGTGGGCGGCAATCCGGGGCTGCGCGCAAGGGATCCGGCCGCGCTGCGCAAGGTGCGGCTGGCGCGCCAGGACGGCTACATGGACCGGCTGGGCAAGACGGCGCAGGACTGGGTGCCGCATGTCCGGCGCCTGCGCCCGGACATGCCCTGGGAAGACGTGCTGCGGATCATCAACGCGCCCCTGCCACCGGATCGGCGCTGGAGCCAGGGCCGGTTGCTGCGGGCCGTGAAGGCTTATGTGCGCGATGGGTTCCTGCCCGGGGCGGTGCTGGGACGCGCCCGTCGCCGCGACACCGACGACCGCCTGCCCGCTATCGTCGCCGCCATCAGGGGGGCCGATCCCGACATCACGCTGCAGGCGATCTGCGACCGGCTGGAGGCGATGCGCGAACGCACCCCGCGCGGACGATCGAAATGGCAGCCCTCATCGGTCAGGATGCTGCTGGACCGGGCCGAAAGGCTGGGACTGCTTTGATCCGTCATCGATCCGCATGACCGTGCAGGAACGCCACACCGTGCAGCCATTGCAAGGTCTATGTCAGCCCAGCCAAACCGGGTGGCGCCCGTCGCAAGGGACGGGCGCGCCGGACCCGTGTCAGGCGGGCTGTCCGCCCGCGTCATTCCGGGCTGCCATGATAAGTCCGTTGCGCAAATGGGGCACGACGGCAACGGGCCTTGCAAGCAGATGTGCAAGCCGCGCTTTGCGCGAGGCCCCGTGCCAGCCATCCTCATAATGATCCGCGAAAATCGTCGAGAACTCGGCCCGGTCCAGTTGCCACAGCATCCGGGGAAGCGTGTATTCCATCTGGTGGCCAAGCGCTTCGCCGGGCTCGGGATAGCGAAAATTGTCGAGCACTTGGCGCCCGGTAAGATAATAAAGAAGGTTCCGGATACGCGCCGCGTTCGGTGTCGTCAGGAAAAGGATGCCTCCGGGCGACATGAAGCGTCTGATCCTTTCGAATATGATATAAGGCGGTTCCGGAAGGTGTTCGATCACCTCCTGCAAGACGACCAAGTCGTAGTGTGCGTTCGGCAGCTCGGTGTCCGACATCAGGTTCACCGTCTGGAAGGTCAGGCCGTAATCCTCGACATCGCCGGCAGCGCGTCGGTTCACGTCGCCCACGCTTGCATCGAGGCCAAGAAGCCGGTGGAGCAGCAGGGCCATGATCCCGCCACCGATGTCGATCACGCGTGCCGACGGGGCAAGTTCGAGATGCTGGATCCTGTCGAAGGCCTTCCAGAAACGCTCGATCGAGTGGTGGTAGTAGTCGGGATATTCGACGAAGGTTCTGTTCTGGACGATGTCCATATACGCATTTGCAAACCGGGAACGAGTGATCGTCATGAGGGAAATTCCTTGATCTATGTATCAGGTGAAGGTGGTCTGGGCGCTTGCGCAGGGTTGCCGGACACGGGTGTAGACCGACAGGATCCTGCGGGCCTTGGCGTCCCAGGTGAAGTTTTCGAGAACCTCGTCGCGGGCCGTGGCAGAGAGCGGCGCGAGGGTCTCCGGTGCGGCCGCGAGGCGGACAAGCCTGTCCTGCAGCGCAGCTATGATCTGCGGCCTTGGCCCGATCGGCACCTTGTAGCCCGTCGTTTCCGCCACCAGTTCGCCGGGGCCGCCATAATCGACGACGATCGGCACCACGCCCAGGGCCATGGCCTCGAGCACCACGCCGCCGCCAAACTCCCGGATCGAAGGGAATGTCAGGACATGGGCGCGCCCCAGGATCTGCGGGACCGCTTCATGCGTCACCCAGCCGTGGAAGGTGACGGCGGATCCAAGGTCGTGCTCGGCCACGAAGGCCTGCAGCTCGGACATCATCGGTCCGTCGCCGACGATATCGAGCGTCAGTCGCCCGTCGGCCAGCAGCGGTGCGGCGGCCTCGAGCAGCATGTCGGGTCCCTTGTAGGGGACCAGCCGACCGACGAAACAGGCGCGCAGGGGCGGGGGGAACGAACGGTCCACCGGCTGCCCGAAGCGTTTCGTCTCGATGGCGTTCTCCGGCAGGTAGGTGACCCGGTCGTGCAGCTCTGCGGGCAGTTCGCTGGCCGTGTGATGCGAGCCGGCCAGGATGGCCGAGGTGGCTTTGAACATGCGGCGGCGGCCGGGTGTGAGCCTGTACGCATTCCGGACGTAAGAGAGCCACTCTTTCTCCTTGCGCCGGGCGGCGTCGAATTCGCGGGGCCAGGGCAGCCCGCCGTTCAGGGGACCGAGAACGAACGGGATGCCGGCCGCCGCGCATCGGGCCGCGATCGGGCTGGTCACGGTCGGAGAGAGCGGTGTAACCCGGTGCACGATGTCATATGCCCCTGACCGGATCTCATCACCGAACCGGGCCCAGACAAGACGCTCGAAATAAGGATATGACAGCGCGTTGAGCGCCATCTTGCTCGTCCAGCCAAGGCGCAGGGCCTTGCCAAGCTTCCAGAGCGGTCGCTCAAACCGTTCGGTGTCGATGACCGTGAAATCGCGGCTCTCCACCAGCCCGGCCCGCAGGATCGCGTCGCGGTTGCGTATCTGCGTCACCAGGTGGACATCGGCCACCCGGCGCACGGCATCGAACAGGGACCATCCCACAAGGGGCACGCTGACCCATTCGGGATTGGCGGCCTCGGCGAGAAGAAGAACGCGGGGTCTGGAAATGGCTCTGTCCCTTTTGCAATCATCTGGTCTTCGTGGCGAAGACGGGCCGGCAGGCTACCGCGTCGCGTCGCGCGCGCTCTCCAGCCTGGTCCGAAGCCCTTCGTGGTCGAGATCGATCGTGTCCGGTGTCCCGATCTCCGACACCGAGACCTGACCGGTGCCGGACGACAGCTGCAGCGAAACCATGTCGGACTCGTAATTGGTGACGAGCGATGCGTCGCGGTCCCCGAGCCCCTGCACGGTCACATCTTCGAACCTGCCCATGATCTCGTCGACATCGACGAGGATCAGGGCATCGAGCGATGTGGGGTCGGTCAGGTTGACCGTCAGCGCCGCGCCCCCGAGGTCCATGCCCGATTGCACGGCGGGCACTTCGCCGAAGGCCCCGCTGCGGAATTCCCCGATCGTGCTCACCCCGTCGGAGGTGGCGGTGAATTCGAACGTCGCGCCGGGGTCGATCCGGACAAGGGCGGCCTCGTCGCCATCCCCGTCGAACCCGATCCTGGCGCTCGGGCCGTCGACATGGACATGGCTTTGCGCATCGACGCGGAACTCCGATCCGCCGGTCCCGAGAAGTGTCTGCCCGCCGGTGGCGGTCAGCCTCACCGGGCTGCCGAAGGTGCCGGCATTGACGAAGCGCCCGCCTGTGACCGCAAGCGTGAGTGGCGCGTCCCCGGTGGTATCGGTCGCCCATAATTGCCCGGCACGGTCTATTTCGACCGTCGCGCCGGGACCTGCGGAGATGGTGTCGGTGAGCTGCAGCCGGCCATGTGTCAGCAAAAGCCCGCCATCCGGTCCGAAGGTCAGGTCGTCCAGCGTGACATCGCCGCCGAACACGACCCTGTTGCCACCCAGATCCACGCTGTCGCCGGCCACGCTGCCCGGCAGATCGCCGCTGTCCCAGTTGAGCCGGTTGTCCCACCGCACGCCGTCGCCGCGCATGTCTGGCACGAAACGCAGCGTGGCGGCCGTGTCGCGCGCCGCCCGATCGATGCCGAACCCGGCCCGGAAATAGGTCAGGATATCCCGGCTGGCCGCGGCATAGTCGGCGCTGTCGAGGCTGCGCAGATGCCGGGCCAGGTCATCGATCCCCCCCGTCTCCTTGCCGAGCAGGTCCGCCGTGTAGCGCTCGATCGTCGTGTCGTTCATCCTGTCCGGGTCGCGCCCGTCGATATTGTCGGAACTCGCACCTTCCTCGCCCCATCCCCACCGCCAGATGACCGTGTCATTGGCAAAGACATGCTCGGGGTCGGTCACATGGCGCAATGCCGATTTTCCCGACCGGGTATCGGCCTCGTCATCGGGATCGTTCGCATGGACCACGAGATTGTCGACCAGCGTCGTGAGCAGGGCCGAATTCCGGATGCCCCAGTTCACGGCGCCGATCTTGGGGACGCGTTGTCCGGTCTCGCGATCGCGGCCCCGCCAGGCGGCGGAGGTGACGAGATTGCCGTCGAGCAGGCTGTACTGTCCGACAGGCCCACGATCCTTGTAATTCCCGCCCAGGACGTTCAGCGGGATGTTGTTGTCGAGAAAGACGGTGTCCGTCACGTAGGCCCCGCCCCTGAACTGGGCGCCGAAGGAGGCCCCTCTCATCAGGATCGAATCGCGCAGGGTCGCATCGAGCACACTCCCCTGGGCATAGAGATTGTGACTGAACATGCTTGGCGGATGGCCGTTTTCGACGCTCGCATCGAGGGAGAAATCGGGGGCAAACCCGTTATGGTCAAAGATCACCCCGTCAAAGAGAAATCCATCGACCTTGGTCGTGTAGAGACCCGAGGCGCGGTTTTTATGGGCAGACCAGCGACCGTCCTCTTTGCTGTTCGGCCGGGTATGCCAGGCGTCCCGGATCAGGGTGTTGCGAAGGGTTATGGCGGTGTGCCCGCCCTTGCCTCTACCTTGAATCCCGACCTCGCCCGACGCTTCGGCATTGTCGATCAGGATGTTTTCCTTTGTTCCGAGAAGGGTTAACCTTTTTGAAAAATGGATGTCCTGCAGGACCATGTGCCGTGCGGGATGATTTGACTGTTGATCCTCGACAATTTCCGGTTTCTCGCCCGTCCCCCAGGCCCCGATGAAAAGAGGGTGCAACGCGGATTCACCATCCACCTCGCGCGGGATGAGCCCGACGGAATACGCGTGCCCCCGTTCGAGCAACAGCCAGTTGCTGTTATCACTGCCCCGGGGATTGATGCGGCTCCACAAGGCGAACCCGAGATCGGGGGCAAGGGCCATGTCTTCGCTTGCACCGTATTGCGGATTTTTACCCAGCCAGTGCGATGTCACATCATCTTCGGCAACATCCCATTGGCCCGCTGCGATATCCGCGGCGGTCAGCCCGTTGCCGGAGACATAGACCTTGCGATGATCCGCGCCGTGTTCGACCACCACGCGCCCCACCTCGTCGACGGGCAGCATGTAATGGTTCACGCTCGTCCCCCAGGAGCTTTCCTGCGGGCTCGGGATCACGTCGAGCGCGGCCGTGTGCCGTGTCGTCTCTCCGTCCGGCCCGGTGATCTCATACCGGAACGACAGCGCGCCCGCATGGTCCGTGCCGGTCAGCACAAGGGCCAGCGTGGTGTCGGGATTGACCGAGACATGGCCGTGCCCCGGCTGCTCAACGATGCGGATCCCGGCAAGGTCGGGGGCGGTTGGCAGGAGGGTCGTCACACGACCGCCATGAACCGCGGCCGTCTCGCCGGGCGCGAGATCCACGGGCACATTCCGGATCGGCGCGGCAGGCTCGGTCTCGCCGGCCTCGTCCGACAACACGGCGGACCCGGCCAGCAAGGCGACAGCGCCGCTCAGCAGCATGACACGTGGAGATGGTTTCATCGGCGGCCTGCCTTTCTGCCTGATCGGGTGCTGCAACCGTACTCGTTGGCCTCACGAGACTCCAGAAAACATGTCCCGATGCGTATCGTGAAGAGGGTTCCTGCCGATGCACCATCAAAACCGTCGCGTCTTGCGGCATGTGCCATGATCGTGATCATCCGCAGGCCGTCCGGCGCGCGCGGCAAGACGCGCCGGGGCGGATCAGCGCCGGGTCGCATGTGGCTCGAAGAGAAACCGCATGTCCTCGGAAAAGCGGGCCTCTTCCAGGTAGGACCGGATCCGCAGAAAGGCCGTCCGGGCGATCTCCGCGGCGTCCTGCGGATTGGCGATGATCCAGTCGACCTTGTCGGCCACGTCGGAAAAATCCCATTTGACGGGAATATAGGTCACCCCTGGCTCGTAGATCTCCGGCAGCACGTCGAGATGATCCATGTCCGGCTTGAGAAGCACGGCGCCAAAGGCCATCGCCTCGATATCGCGCCAGCAAAGCTCGCCATAGCCGAACGGGCTGAAGCAGATCTTCGAGCGTTCGAGCTCGGCATTGTAACGCCGCTTGTCGACGATCCCGTCCGAGGCGATGCGCCGTCCGGAAAGACCCGAGACAGCCTCCAACGCGTCGGTGCGCATCGCCGAGTACCAGCCAGAGCCGCGGCGGCCGAGGCGCGCATGCACGTCGATATCGCGGGCGCCCGCCCGCAGGCTGTCGGCATCGCGATCGAGAAACCGGCGATAAAGATCGGGCGCCGTGAAGAAATTGGGCGACAGTCGCAGCTTGTCGAGGAAACCGTCCGGGATCTCCCATTGCGTTTCGGTATCCGCGATCCCGTGCGCCCGGCTGTAGAAATCCGTCAGGTTGGTATGTCCGAGCGTGCGCGCGTGGTACTGGCCGCGATCCCGGAATAGCGACTTCTTGAGGTAGAAATCGATATGCGCGTCAAGGATCGGGGCCAGTCGCAGATCGTTATGCGCAAAGGAATCGAGGAAGGCCACGACCCGCGCCCCGCCCCGGTGGATGCGCTCGAAAAGCCGCTCGAACACGGCGTGTTCGCGGGTGAACCAGAGTTGCATCAGCACGTAATCGACCTGCCCGAAATCCATCCTCTGCGCGGCTTCAACGCTGTAGAAGCGCAGTTGCACACCATGGCCGCGTTCGATGTCGGCCGCATGACGCACGAAGGGAAAGACCTGAGAATACGAGATCCGGGTCGTCTCGTAGATGACGGCGTAGCGCGGCGCATCCCCGCGCCCGTAAGGCCGGGCCAGCAGGCGCCGGGCAAGGGGGCTCGATCTGCCCCCCACGGCGTGGCGGCCGATCCGTTCGAGAACGTTCATCGTGAAACTCCGCCATGGCGACGGTCACCCGGTTGCGCGAGGCCGGGTATCAAGGGCCGGGCTCCAGCGGCGTAGGGCGCAGATCCGGGCCGGCCTGCCCGGCGAATAGCGCGCCGATGCGCCCGGCCTCTTGCCGGGCATCGAAGTCTGCGCGCACCTTCCTGCGGCCCGCCCGGCCCATCCGGGTGCGCAGGTCGGGATCGTCGGCGAGCCGCCCGATCCGGTCGGCCAGGGCCTCTGTATCGCCGGGTGGGACGATGAACCCGGTCACGCCATCCTCGACCAGCTCGCTGACCCCGGCCACCTGCGTGGCGATGACCGGGCGCTCAGTGGCCAGCGCCTCCATCAGCACCACGGGCAGGCCTTCGGCAAAGCTGGGCAGGACGAAGGCATCGGCCTCCGACAGCGCGCCGGCGACGGCATCCTGCGACAGGTACCCCGCGAAATGCACCGCATCCCTCAGGGGGGCTGCCAGGCGTTCGAGCATGGCGCGGTCCGCCCCGTCGCCCACCAGCGTCAGATGCAGGTCGGGGCGGGTCTGGCGGGCCTGCGCGAAGGCCTCGATCAGAAGCCGCAATCCCTTGACCGCGGCCAGCCGTCCGACAAAGATCAGGCGGATCCCGGCATGCGGCGCGGGCACCGGGCGGTCGTAGAGATCCGGCACCACGCCGCAATGCACGATCCTGAGCTTCGGCCAGTGCGCGGGGTCGGAGAAATGCATCGCCTGCGCGCGGGCGAAATGGCTGATGCAGACCACGAAGGCGGCGCGCGCGGTCTTTTCGCGCAATTGCCATTTCTCGGGTTCGTAAAGGTCGCTTGGGCCGTGCAGCGTGTAGCTGAACGGAATGCCCGACAGCGCCGAGGTGAGCATCGCCACATTGGCGCCTGGGCCGGCGAAATGGTTGTGCAGATGGGCGATGTCGCGGCGGCGCAGATGCCGCGACAGGATCAGCGCCTCGGCGACATAGGCTATCTGTTTCAGCCCGCCGCGCAGGCCCGGCGCGGCCGTGCGCCACGCCAGGGCCAGCATCCGCATAAGGTGTTTCGGCTGGCCGAGCGCTGTCAGGATCGCGCGTGGCAGGGTGACCGGGTGCCGGGCCGCGGCGAGGATGTAGAAGGTATCGGCCAGTGCTGCGCGTTCCGCGGGCCCGGTCACCTGGCTGGCCTCCGGCCGGCGCACCGCGCAGGTGTCCACCGTGAACCCCAGGTCGCGCAGACCGGCGATCTCGCGCTGGATGAAGGTGTGCGACACGGCCGGATAAAGCGAGGTCAGGTAGGCCAGTCGGGGTCGCGTGGGATGTGGCATGCCTGGACCTGTCCGTTGGAACACGGGCTGACTTATCTTCGAGTTTCCGGCACGAGTAAACCGGCAAGGCGGCCTCGCACGTGGTCCGCGCGTGCCACGTCCCGGGCAAGGCCCGCATCGGCCGTTTCAAATCCCGGCGGATCCGGGGTAGACCGTCCCGTGTCAAGGCGCGCAAACGGGGGAATCTCTCATGATGGTCTGGTCGTCCGGTGATCCCGAAACGAGCCGGCAGGTCCGGGTAACGGCGCAGTCCCGGGACGCGCTGCTGCGCGATATCGCGCAGAGGCTCGATACCGCGGAGGGGTTTTCCCTGGCGACGCTGAACCTTGACCACGTGGTCAAGCTGCGCCGGTCCCCGGCGTTCCGCGATGCCTACCTCTCGCAGACCCATGTCACCGCCGATGGCCGGCCCATCGTCTGGCTGTCGCGCCTGGCCGGCCAGCGGATAGAGCTTCTGCCCGGCTCGGAATTGATCGAACCGGTGGCCGCGCTGGCCGCCCGCACGGGGGTCCGCGTCGCGCTTCTGGGCACGACAGAGGAGACACTGGCCCGCGCCGCGGACCGGCTATGCCGCAGCCATCCCGGCCTCGAGGTGGTGCTGCAGCTCTCGCCGCGCATGGGGTTCGACCCGACCGGCGCCGATGCCGATGCCGCCATCGCGGCGATCGCGGATAGCGGTGCGGGGCTTTGTTTCCTGGCGCTCGGGGCCCCCAAGCAGGAGATCTTTTCGGCCCATGCGCGCACCCGCCTGCCGGATGTCGGGTTCCTGTCGATCGGCGCGGGGCTGGATTTCATCGCCGGGACGCAGCGGCGCGCCCCGCCGGTGGTGCGGATGCTGGCGGCGGAATGGATCTGGCGGCTGGCCGGCAACCCCGCGCGGTTAGCTGTTCGCTACGGGGCCTGCCTCGCCATCCTGCCCTCGCTGACCCTGGCGGCGCTGCGCGCCCGGCAGGCGCGCCCCTGAGTCGGGCGCGACCACACCCTGTCGTCTTCGCCGATATTCCCCGGAGGGTGCTCGGGGTAGGGCCGGGTCCGACGGCTGTCTGACCCGCAAGGCCGCCAAGGCGCTCTGCACCCTCGGGGGCATGGTGTCCGCATGTCCCACCGGCGCTTGAGTTTTGCCCGGTTCTGGCGCATCCAATGCCAATGCAGGTTCGCCCCCCATCACCCCATCGACCGCCTCTTTCGGCCCGGCTCGCGCCCTATGCCGTTCTGCTGTGCATTTTGGGGATCTGCGTGCTCGTCGAGGCGGTGCTGCAGGGGGCCGATCACGAGCTCTGGGGATCGCGGCGCTGGCGGGGGCTGGCGTACCAGAATGGCGGGTTCTGGCGCGGATTGCTGGACAACTGGCGGCCCAACTATGCCGCCCAACCGATCACGATGTTCGCCAGCTACGGCTTCCTGCATGGCGGGTTCTGGCATGTGTCGGTGAACATGATCACCCTGGCCTCGCTGGGACGGCCGGTGATCGAACGGGTGGGGCAGTCGCGTTTTACCATGATCTACGCGCTGTCGCTTCTGGGGGGGGCTGCGGGCTTTGCGATCCTCTCGAGTGCTGCGCAGCCGATGGTGGGGGCCTCGGGGGCGCTCTTTGGCCTGGTGGGCGCGCTCACGAGCTGGGACGTCATCGACAGGCGGTCCGCCCAAGTTGGCCTGGCGCCCACGCTGAAGGTCGTGGGGCTTCTGGTCCTGCTCAACCTGGTCATGTACTGGGCGATGGCCGGCAGGCTCGCCTGGGAGGCGCATCTGGGCGGGTTCCTGGCCGGCTGCGCCGCGGGATGGTGGTTGCGCGACCGCGCCCCGATGACCCGATGAGCGCCGTGCGGTTCCCGGTGTGAGCCTTGCGGAGGGCCATGTCCGGGCGCCCTGCCACCACCTTCATCACCCGACCGTGATGTCGTACCGTTCCACGTGCGTGTCGCTGGACAAGCAAGTGCCCTATCGGATACCTCCTTAACCGGAATATGTGTGATGGGTGGTCTTGTCGCCGGTTTCAGGCAACGAGGAGCGGCCCGGAATTTTGATAATGCCCAGGACGATGATGTCCGCGACCCGGGAATAGGATTTCGCATGCCAGCCGATACATCCCAGACCATACCGTCCCGGCTCATCGGATCTCTCAGCAACTGGGGCCTGTTCTGGCTTGCCGTCGCGACGGTTGCGGCGGCGGTCTTTTTCTCGAACGGCATCGATGCGCTGCTCAAGGCCTGGCAGCTGCCGGAATACAGCCACGGGCCGCTCATCCCGGTCCTGTCGACGCTGCTGTTCCTGCGTCACATGAAAGAGGTGCCGATCGACCCGGGCCCCAAGCGCAACCGCTGGCCGGGTGTTGCTCTGGTGATCTTCTCGCTGGTCTTCGGCGGGCTCGGCATCCTGGCCGGGATCGACGACATCGTGGCCTATGCGCTGATTCTCTGGGTCGGTGGCATGCTGCTGATCAGCTGGGGCTGGAGCATCGGCAAGGGGTTCTGGCCGGGCGTGGTGCACCTGGCGCTGATGCTGCCGCTGCCCGCCACGATCTATTACAAGACCACGACCTATCTGCAATTCGTGTCGTCGGAACTGGGTGTCTGGTTCCTGCAGCTCATGTCGATTCCCGTCTTCCTGGATGGCAACATCATCGATCTGGGCGTCATCCAGCTGCATGTGGCCGAGGCCTGTTCGGGGCTGCGCTACATGTTCCCGATCCTCAGCTTCTCCTACATCTTCGCGGCGCTCTACCAAGGTCCGGGCTGGCACAGGGTGGTGCTGCTGCTCTCGGCGGTGCCGATCGCGATCCTGATGAATTCGATCCGCATCGCGGTGGCGGGCATCATCGTGCAGCATTACGGCCTCGACTGGCTGGAAGGCTTCACGCATTTCTTCGAAGGCTGGGTGATCTTCATCGCCTGCATCATCCTGCTGTTCCTTCTCGCGTGGCTGTTGCTGTTCCTGCATCCTCGGCGCCCCTCCCTGACCGAGGTGCTGGATCTCGACATCTCCAACGTGATGCCGCAACTTGCGCGCCTGCAATACGTGCGCTCCTCGGGGGCCATGATCGGGGCCGCGGCGGCGGGCCTGATCGCCCTTGCCGCCTTCCTCGCCGTGCCGGACCGGGGCGGTGTCGCTCCCGAGCGGGACCAGTTTTCCCTGTTTCCCCGTACCTTGGGAGACTGGCAGCAAGCCGGGGGGCGGGACACCCTCTCGGCCCGCGTGGAAGGCGCCCTTGGTGCGGATGACTATCACCAGGTGAATCTCGTCAACCCGGATGCGGCCGCTTCGGTGGGCCTCTTCATGGCGTGGTACAACGACCAGACACAGGGCGGAGTTCACAGCCCCGAGGTCTGCCTGCCCGGATCGGGATGGGAGATCGCCTGGCTGGAGCGTACGGATATCGCCGGGGCAATGGGCTCGGACCGGCCTTTCAACATCAACCGCGCGATCATCCAGAAGGGCAATACGCGGATGATGGTCTATTACTGGTTCCAGCAGCGCGAACGCCGCATCGCCTGGGACATTGCCGCGAAATTCTGGCTGATGATGGACGGCATCACCAGCGGGCGCACCGACGGCGCGCTGGTCCGGCTGACCACCACCATCCGCTCCGACGAGGCGGACGCCGCGGCCGAGGCGCGCCTGCAGGGAGTTCTTGATGGGCTGGTGCCCGTCCTGCCCCGTTTCATTCCGGAGGGATAGCAACGACGGTCGCGCGGGATCATGTCACGGCATTGCCAAGTTACCTGATCTGGAGTGTAAGCGGGTGACTGGCCGAGGTTCATGCGGTCATCTGACCGGTGAAATCGCTCCAGATGTCAAAGTCCGCATCCCCCCGCCAGAGCCAGAATTTTTCGTCCCGGATTCCGATTACGACCTCATCCAGGTGCCACTTGTCCTTTGGCGTATTCCGGGTCCGCCGAACGCAATCTGCAAAATGGCGACCAAACCGATTGACCCAGAGCCGGACCGCCTCGCGGCTGACAAACACGCCGCGGTCAGCGAGCAGATCCTCGACATCCGCCATACTCGGAGCGAACCGATGATACGCCCAACCTGCGTAGGCGATCACATCGCGTCGAGCACGCAAGCCCTTGAGGCGCGGCAAAGAGGTCGGCATCACCATTCCTGCCTGCGACCTCGCAGCATTCGCGACAGCAACTTGGCGATGCCGGCAGGCGTGTAGGGGGTGGTCGCGCGGTCACTCGAGAAGCTCGTCCTCCTGGGTTGGCAGGCGGATGATCTCCTGACGTGCCAGGTCGTTCGCTATGTCGATGAGCGCGGACTGCGCTTCGCGCGTGTCACGGGCGCGGACCGGTCCCATGTCCTGCATCTCGGCGCGCAGCATGTCCTGCATCCGCTGCGTGAGCGTTTCCATGATCCCGTCGCGGGTATTCTTCTTCGCGCCGCGCAGCGCAAGCGTGAGGAGCTTGCCGTCAGCCATGCGGATGATCCGCTGAAGCGCATTTGTATCGAGCCGGATGAGATCGTCGAAGGTGAACATCTTCTGCTTGATCGCACCGAAGTCTGTGGGCGTTCGACATGGTTGTCGATTTTCTCTGCTGATTCGAGGGGCTTGAAGACCCTCGTCAGCGGGCCAAGGTGCGCTGTCTGCTCGACGAGGTCTGCTGGTGATGCCGGGCGTGGTTTCCGGATGCCATGGCTGGTGGTCGAGATCGCCCGATACGCCGCTTGCGCCCGTTCAATGATGGCACCCCCGTCGTATGACCAGCTCGGCGATATTTTCGCCGTGCGCGACGCCGGGCAGTTCCAGACCTGTCTCGTCGCCTGGGTTGCAGGCCTGACCGGATCCGGGCCGGTGACCATCGCCACCTCTGGCAAGACGCTCCGGCGCGCCTGCCAGGAGAGTGGCGCGGAGGCGCCGATCCACATGGCCTCGGCGTGGAGCACGGTCAGAACATGGTGCCTGGCCAGGTCAAGGTCGCTGACAGATCGAACGACGCCCCGCGCGGGATCGCGGCGAAGATCACCGACAAGGGGGCTGACTATGTGCGGGCGCTGAAGGGCATTCGCCCGCCGGGGCAATGCCGTGATCCTCGCGCTGACGACGCGCACACGCTTCAAGCTTGCGACGATCTGCTTGGGAAGGGAAACCGGAACAGATCATGCTCACAGCTGAATCACGAACCCATCCTGCGTCAACGCTGAACTCAGACCTCCGAGGGTTCGGGATATAACAAGACTTTGCACAAATTCTACGAACTCAATGCATAAAAACCCTCTTATAGAACCAGTGATTATCGAAACTGCGCGAAAGCTAAATAAATGCCTACCAACCATTTTCCAAAGATACTCCAAACCGGTCCGATACCGAACGGCCACTCCTCGTCCGCTGACCTCGTAGATCACGTCATTCCGCTTTGGCTTGACCTGCCGCGAAACGGCGATGCGCGGCCAACGACCCGGATTGGCGGTGAAGTTCTGACCGCCGAAACGGCTGGCTGGTGCACAGGAACGTGGAAGCTGCACCTTTTTTCCTTCGTGTCCGAAGCGCAACAGGCGCAGCAGACGCTGTCCGCCATCGGCATGTCCGATATGTGTGAGGCGGGCGTGCGCGTCACCGGAGAGGGTCTGCTCCTCCTGCGGATGGACGCGGAGGGACCTTTCGATTGCACAATCGTCGACCGGCGCCGCGTCAAGGATGCACAGGTCCCTGTCGGCTCTTGGCAGGTGGCCTCCGACATTGGGCATCTCGCGGCACTGCATGTCCCATGCCGCGCCGTCCAGCGTGCAGAGGCCATGCTTCATAAGGTCGAGATGGAGTTCGACGATCCCGAGGACCGCGCACAGGTGACCGAGCGCCTTGGCGCCGGATTGGTTCAGCGGACGCTCGCCGGCATCCGCCTCGATGATGTCGTGGAGGCGGCCAACCGTCTCCTGGAGCCGATCGGAGCCGAGGTAACCTGTTCGGACCGGCGGATCGCCGGGTTTATTGACTCCTTCGTCACGACGCTGAAACCCGACCTCGAGGGTCTAGTCGAGCGGCTGGCGCACGACCTGGTCGCGGAACTCGCCGACTACGGCGGCATCGGCTGATCAGATCGCCGGGACGTGAATGGGTCGGATGAATACCCCGACGGATTGGTCAATTGGGGGGATGGTCGTCTCTGACATGTGGCGTATCCTTTTCTCGGCAGGGACTCGACGGCGTCTGAACACCGCCATGATATGCCGCCCCTCAGGGCACCCCCAACTTCCGCGCCTTGCTCATTTACCGGTGCCCCCAATGACAAGCCCTGCCCTGTCACCGTAACACAAATCCCGTATGTATATAAAAATGCACTTATATCAATGTTATAAAAATTTTACTGTGCAGATTACAGGTATTTTGCACAGTACATGAGTGAGTTTTGTAGGGATGGTTTCCTCTCTACGCAAGCCTCACCTGCGCATACATACAAGGTCTCTCGCGTCGCGCTTGGCGTAAGGAAACCAAGGGATTTGCAACGATCGCGACCACAGGAGCTTGCTTTGCCTGCGTTTACAAACGGTCGTTTTCTGGCAACTTGCAAGTTTGCAAAACGGCATCATACCGCGCCCTGATCGGCGATGCCCGGCCCGTGCCGGGCAGGTCGGGGCATGTCGTCAGCGATATCCGCGCTTGCGCTTGACGGTCGCCAGCTCGGCCAGGGCGTCGATCGCCCGGCCCTCGTCGGGATGATGATCGATCCGCACCTGCCCGGACCGGCCGAGACGGCCCCATTCCCGGATCAGGGACGCACCTCCGAAAAGGTCGCGCTGAACCGCCATCAGGTAGAAACGGCGCATGTTCCGCGACGGGTCGTCACGGCACAGATGCATCCGGTCGGGAAATATCTCTAACTGCATGGATCAACCATATCTTGTATGCAGACGTAGCATCAACATGAAATCGTGATCCGTGCGGGGCTACATACGCCAAAAGACGTCGTGTTCGGATCGACATGCACGGCGCGTTCACCCGCGCGCGGCCGCAATGGTTCGCGTGCGAAACATTGCGATGCCCATCACTTGCCGGCCCTGCTGCGCAACCATGCCTCGAGCGCGTCGCGAAACGCGGCATCGACACCCGGCCCCGACAGGTGCACCGCCCCGCCGCTCTGGCTGAGGCGGACACCCGGAGAGATCTCGGTCCCCGAAGGACCAGAGGCGGGCGAGGTGCGACGCGCGCCTTTCGGCGGGTTCTCCGCGCCCGTTTCAGGGGCCGACTCCGGGGCCACCCCATGCTCGGTCTCCACCGCGATGAACTCTGCCAGAAGCGCTTGCTCGGCCTCCGGATCGCGTGCATCGGCGCGCTTCAGCCGGTCGCGCAGCCGCGCCGGAGCGCCCGTGTCCTCCTCCACGATCTTCGCCAGCGACAACCCCAGCCGTTCGGTCAGCGCCTGCGGAAAGCGCACGGACTCGCCCAAAGCCTGGTAGAGGGTCAGGAACGAGCCGATCTTGGACCGTTTCGCGCGCGACGCGGTGGCGAAAAGCGATTGCAGCGCTGTCTTTGTCGAGGGGTAGACACCGGCCTCGACCGCCTTGGCGGTGATCCGCGCGCGCTCGTAATAGGACAGGCCAAGGCGGATCTCGTTTTCCTCCACCATCGCAAGGTAGGCGCCTTGCGCGTTCTCGGGTTTGTGCAGCAGGGCAAGCACCGTGGCGAACCGGGCCTCTCCGGTCTCCGCATGCAATTGCCTGAGGGCCGTCAGCCGTCGCCAGCCCGAGATCAGCCCGTACCGGCCCTGCCCCATATCGGCGACCTCGATCGGGCTGCGCTGGCCATGCGCGCGCAGGCTGTCGATGAGAGCGGCGAAATCGGGATCCTCAGGCGTGCCGGGATCGAGACGGTCGCGGATCAGCCACGCGGTTTCGACCGCCTCAAGCGGCACGCGCAGCACCAGCCGGCCTTCGCTGCGCGCACTGTCGAGCTCTTGGCGGACCTCGTCGAAGGCCGCGTTGACCGAGGTTTCCCCCGCGATCCGGGCGATCGGGGCCGAGGCGGCGCTGCTGGTCGACCCGCCGTCCTGCGGGGCGAGGTGATCCTGCAGCGGTCCCCCGAGACGTTTACGCTTGGCCATGGGCGGTCTCCCGGAAGATGAGGACGGGCAGGGCAGATGTTTCGCATGCGAAACATTTCAGAGGCAGGTGCCGGGGCACGGGACCGGTCATTGCGCCGCCTCCGCGCCGGCCTTTTCCACCTGGTCGCGGCGCCAGACCCCGTAAAGCAGCTTCTTGAAGGCGGCATAGGTCGCGTCGAAGGTCTCGCGCCCGCGGATATAGGTCTCACGGTTGAAATCGCGGTAATCGGCCTCGTAGATGCCGCTGACCTGTTCGCCAGCCTGGCCGATCAGCGCGGTGTAATCCTGCCGCTGCGGCGCCAGCGCGGGGCCGAGATAGGCCTGCATCAGCCCGGCCAGCTCGGCCTGCTGTGCCGCGTCGTAGCGGGTGATGATCGCGCGCACCGCGTCCCATTCAAACCGCACCCCGTCGCGCCCCAATGCCCGGGCCGCCATGTTCTCGCCCTCCTCGATGGATTGAAACGTGGCGTGCAGCATCTCGAAGAACCGCCCCGTGGAATCAAACTCCAGAAACGAGGCCCCCAGCGGTACCAGCAGGATGTCGGCCGCCGACAGCCCGTTGATCGTCAGGTAGCCAAGCGCCGGCGGCGTGTCGAGAAACACCAGGTCGTAGTCCTGCAGCACGCCATCGGCCTCGAGGCTTTCGGTCAGCGCGTCCCACAGCTTCCAGCTGCGCGCAGCCATGCGCCAGACGGGGATCTGGAACTCGGACCAATAAAGATTCAACTGCGCGCCGATCAGGTCGATATTGGGCCAATGGGTTTTCTGGATGAGATCCTGCGCGCGCATCTGCATCGCGTCGGCCAGCGTGTCGTCAATGGCCAGCGGTGCCTCGTTGCGCTGCGCCCGCTGGCGGTTATCCTCTTGCAGGTGGCGCCCGTAATGCCGGGCCAGCAGCGGAAAGATGGTGGACCATTCATCCTCGACCTTCCCGCCGAAGATCGAGGTCATCGAGCCCTGGCTGTCGAGATCGATCACCAGCACCCGGTAGCCGTCGAGCGCGGCTGACATCGCCAGGTGCGCCGCCGTCGAGGTCTTGCCGACGCCGCCCTTGAAATTGGCCACCGCCACCATCTTGGCGGGCAGGCCCTCGGGGCGCCAGGGCTGGTATTCCTTGGTCTTCGAGCCTTCGGCGGCGAAATGCGCGCGCAGCCGCAGCACCTCGTCGAGGGTGAACCATTTCGCGCCCCCGTCGGTCTCTGAACGGCCCTGCGGCAGGTCGGGATTGGCCTTCAGCACGCGGCGGAAATGTGCGGTGGCGATGGGGATCAGGTAGCGGGTGATCTCCCAGGTCGAGAAACGCCGCAACTGCCGCCCGCCGCCCTCGTCGAGCCCGCGCGAGGCAAGATCGCGGCGCCCGCGCAGGCAGGCCTCGGCGATGCGTCCGAAATCGGTCGTCTGTTGCGGCGGATCGAGATCGGCCATCGCGGCATCGGGCGAGATGTTGAAATAGGGGGGCAGGGGGGACGACCCGTCATGTACCATGATTTTCCTCATGTGCTGCGTTTAAGGATATGTACCTTAAAAAAGCGAACATGGAAATGAAATCATGCTTTCATGGGATGCGATTCGGTTTATCACCGTGGTTTTTCTCTGCAAATTCAGCCGTTTCAGCCTGTTTGCGGGCAGAACCCGAGGGTGCACAGGAATTTTCTGTTGTTAAGGTATTGTTATTTATAGTTACGGGTGGCTTGTGGAAATGTAAGTCTCTGTTTCGAGACGCAATTCCTTAGCTTTCTGGCAGCATTGCGATTCCGATCCCACGATAGTGCGACTCCGAACCCACGATCAGTCGATTCCGATGCCACGTTCGCCGCGCCTTGGATGCTGGACGCGGGCGGGGGCCTGTGGATAAGGTGGTGATAATGAAACCCCGAAACAAAAGAGCAGGCTGGGGGCAGGTGGGGCATGGGCGGCGAGGCAGGATCAGGGGCGGGATCACCCGCAAGATCGCAGGCGCACAGCCTGCTGCCCGAGCGGCATCCGACGGCGGATTTCTTCGTCTGCGACGTCCTTGATGCGCTGCCCAAGGACGATCTCGCGTCGATGGAACATCCGCTCTTCTCGCTTTCGACCCGGGCGGATCTGCGGGTGCTCAGCTATGCCCATAACAACGTGACCATCACCGTCACGCCCTCGGTGCGCGGCCGCGCGACGCTCTTTGACAAGGACATCCTGATCTATTGCATCAGCCAGCTGATGGCCGCGCTCAATGCCGGGCGCCCGATCAGCCGCACCGTGCACCTGCGCGCGCATGATCTTCTGGTGGCGACCAATCGCGAAACCTCTGGCGACGGGTACCGCCGGCTGGTCGAGGCGTTCGAGCGTCTGGCCGGCACCCGCATCACCACCAATATCAGCACCGCCGAGATCGAGGAGACCACCGGTTTCGGGCTGATCGAGGCGTGGCAGATTCAGCGCCGGACGCGCGGCGGGCGGATGGTCTCGGTCAAGGTGTCGCTGGCCGAGTGGCTCTACCGGGCGGTTCTGGCAAAGTCCGTGCTGACCCTCAGCCGCGATTATTTCCGGCTGCGCAAACCGATGGAGCGGCGGATCTACGAGCTGGCGCGCAAGCATTGCGGCCATCAGCCCGAATGGCGCGTCTCGCTGGCGGTGCTCGCGCACAAGTCCGGCTCGGCCTCGCCGATCCGGGTGTTCCGCCGGATGATCCGCGACATGATCGCCGCCGATCATCTGCCCGATTACGAGATCTCCGAGGCGCCGGGCGACATCATCCACGTGCGACCGCGCCGCGTGAAACTGGCCCCCGGCGAGGGGCCGCGCCCCGGCGCCGAGGCCCTCGACGAGGCCCGCCGCCTGATGCCCGGTGCTGATGCCTATGCGCTCGAGGCCGACTGGCGCGCCTGGTGGGCCGCCACCGGCCAGCCCCGCCTGCGCAGCCCCGACGCGGCCTTCCTGGGTTGGGTGCGCAAACGGGCGGGGGACCGCGGCAAGGGCTGAGTTGTGATCAATCCGGGAAAACCGGTTTATTGAGCTTTAAACGGTTAACAATAAAGATCTTTTTTGCCTTCATGGCGACTTTTTCTGGGCCGGCGGTTGTGCAGGATCCCCGCGCCGGACAAGGTCCCTCGAGTTGTCCACCAACCGCCCCCACCAAGCGGGGCGTCCCTGACAGTGATGGAGTTGCAGATGAGATTTTCGAAACACGCCGCCACGATCCCGGCGCTGGCGTTGGCGCTTTCCGCTGGGGCCGCGAGTGCGTTGACTTTTGACGATTACGTCACGCCCGACGTGATTGCCGGCGATGGAATTGACAATGGCGGTTTTACCGTTAATCGGCAGAACGACATTGAACTCGGCCTGCGCGGCAAGTTGCGCTTCAATGAAAACAATAATCCCGAAGACACCTTCAACTCGGACGGGGCCGGCACCTACACGTTTCGGGCAGGCAATCCTCCGACGGGGTTCGGCTTTGATCCTAACAGCCCGACCACGCCGGTGTGGAATTTCGATTGGTCGGTAAATTCAGACCACGTTGGTACCAGCGGGAACGCATTAGATGCTTTCGATTATCTTCTGGAGCTCGATACCGATCCGGGTGCGGGCACGACGTTCGCAAGTCCTTTCGATCCGATTAATCAACTATACGCGGATCATGCGATCGGTGACAACGGGACAGGCAGCGGTGCGGGTGCTGTAGCAGCGGACGCCACGGAGTATGCCACCCTGATCGCCGCCAACAACGTCGCGCAGAATTCGTGGAGCTACGAATTCTTCAACGACGCGGGCGGGTCAACCTTCGGTTTCGATCCCAATGCAAACGGTGACTATCTGATCCGACTGACGGCATTCGAAAAAGGCACGACAAATGCTGTCGCGAGCACGGAAATTACGATCAGCGCCGTCCCCGTGCCCGCCGCGCTGCCGCTGTTGCTGGCCGGGCTTGGCGGGCTGGGTCTTGTCGGGCGGCGCAAGCGCAAGGCGGCCTGAGCCGGACCACCCTGTTCCGCACACCATGGAAGGGCCGCAACATCCCGCTGCGGCCCTTTTTCATGGGGTCCGCATGGCCCTGTCCGGTGCATTTGTAACGGGTTTTAACAAAATCCTGTGCGGATCGTGTTTGGTTTCGGGTGCGAAAGGCGCTTAGATACCCGGAGTGCGGCGGCGTGCGGGCCATCCACGTCACGCCTGTATCGCCATTCGTATCGCCAGAAGGGGCCTTACATGATCGTCGGATTGATCCTTGCGGGATGCGGGGCCGGGGCCGGGGCCGCATTGGCCGCGCTGGTGCTGGGGCAGGGGGTCTGGATGGCGTTGCTGATCTATTCGGGCACCGGCGTGCTGGGGCTTCTGGCCGGGGCGGGGCTGGTGGCGCTGCGCGGCCCCACAGGATCCTGCGCGGTGTCGCGGGCGCATCGCGGCTGACATCCCCGCGGGGGCCGGACCCCGTCTCAGGCCCCGTTCAGACCCCGTGATACTCCCGGTACCAGTCGACGAACTGCGCGACGCCGACCCGCATCCCGGTCTGCGGGGCGTAGCCGGTCAGTGCCCGCAGCAGCGATGCATCGGCCCAGGTGGCCGGCACGTCGCCCTGCTGCATGTCCATGTAATTGCGGAGGGCTTTGCGGCCGGTCGCCGCCTCGATCGCATCGATGAAATCCTCCAGCCGGATGCTGGTGGAATTGCCGATATTCACAACCCGCCACGGCGCCACCGGCGACAGGCTGTCACCCGCGACCGCCGTCTCGGGCCCGCCCGGCACCGCGTCGATCAGCAGGCGGATGCCGCGCACCAGGTCCGCGACATGGGTGAAATCGCGCCACATCCGCCCGTGATTGTAGACATCGATGGGCTGCCCGTCGAGGATCGCGCGCGTGAATTTGAACAGCGCCATGTCGGGCCGGCCCCACGGGCCGTAGACGGTGAAGAAGCGAAACATCGTGATCGGCAGGCCGTGGATATGCGCCCAGGAATGCGCCATCGCCTCGTTCGCCTTCTTGGTGGCGGCGTAGAACGACATCTGCGTGTCGGCCTTCTGGGTTTCGGCATAGGGCATCTCGGTGCCCGCGCCGTAGACCGAGCTGGTCGAGGCCATCAGCAGATGCGCGGGGCCCGCGGCAAGGGCGGCCTCCATCAGGTTGAACGTGCCGGTGATGTTGGCGTCGAGATAGGCGCGCGGATTGTCGATCGAATAGCGCACCCCGGCCTGGGCTGCGAGATGCACGATCACGTCGGGGCGGGCATCTGCCACCGCGGCCGACAGCGCCGGTGCATCCTCCAGCAGCGCCTCGGTCGCGGTGAAGCCCGCATGCTGGCGCAGCATCGCGTGACGCCGCTCTTTCAGCGTGACGTCGTAATAGTCGGTCATCCCGTCATAGCCCGCGACTTCCCAGCCCTCCTGCAACAGAAGCTCGGCCAGGTGAAAGCCGATGAAGCCGGCGGTCCCGGTGACGAAGGCGCGCATCAGCGCCCGACACCCGCATAGGCCGTGAAGCCCGCCTTGGTGACATCCTCCGCGGCATAGACATTGCGCAGGTCGGCCATCCTTGGCGTGGCCATGGCACCGGCCAGCGCCGCGAGATCGAGCGCGCGGAACTCGTTCCATTCGGTCAGGATCACCAGCAGGTCGGCGCCCTGCACGGCCTTGTAGGGATCGTCGCACCACGCAACGCCCGGCAAGAGCGCCTCGCCCTCGCGCTTTCCCTGCGGGTCGACCACGCGCACGCGCGCGCCGCCGCCCACCAGCGCGGGGATGATGGTCAACGAAGGTGCGGCGCGCATGTCGTCGGTATTGGGCTTGAAGGTGACACCCAGCACCGCCACCGTGCGGCCGTTGAAGCTGTCGCCGCAGAGATCGCGCAGCTTCTCGATCATCCGCAGCTTGACCGCGTCATTGACCCGGATGACGCTCTCGACGATGGTCTGCGGCACGGCATGTTCCTGCCCGATGCGCGCCAATGCCGAGGTATCCTTGGGAAAGCAGGATCCGCCATAGCCGGGCCCCGCATGCAAAAACTTGTTGCCGATCCGCCCGTCAAGCCCCATGCCGCGCGCCACTTGCCGGACATCCGCGCCCACGCGCTCGCAAAGCGCCGCGATCTCGTTGATGAAGCTGATCTTGGTCGCCAGAAACGCGTTGGCGGCGTATTTAATCATCTCGGCGGATTCCAGATCGGTGGTCAGGATCGGGAAATCGCGCAAATACAGCGGCCGGTAGATATCGGACATCACCGCCGCGGCGCGGTCGGTCTCGGTGCCGACGACCACGCGGTCGGGCTTCATGAAATCGTCGATCGCGGCGCCTTCGCGCAGGAATTCCGGGTTCGAGGCCACGTCGAAATCGAGATCCGGGTTGGCCTCGGCCACCACGTCGCGGACCTGGGCGTTGGTGCCCACGGGCACGGTGGACTTGGTGACGATCACCACGTAGCCTTTGGCGGCGCGCGCCACGTCCCGTGCGGCGGCCATCACGTAGGTCAGGTCGGCATGCCCGTCGCCGCGCCGCGTCGGCGTGCCCACGGCGATGAACACCGCCTCCGCGCCGTCGAGCGCGGTTGCGATATCGGTGGTGAAGCGCAGCCGTCCGCCCGCGACATTGCGCGCCATGAGCGTGTCCAGCCCCGGCTCGAAGATGGGCACCTCGCCGCGTTCCAGCATGGCGATCTTGTCGGGATTGCTGTCGAGGCATACCACGTCATGCCCAAAATCCGAAAAACACACCCCGGAGACCAGCCCCACGTAACCCGTTCCGATCATCGCGATCTTCATCGAAAAATATCCTTGTCGCTGTCCCGTTACCGATGCCGGGGACTCGTGCAAAATCCGCCCCCCTGTCGCATACCGCCACCGGTGGCCTCGGGCAACCTGTCATGCGCCCGGCCCCCGCGCGTGGCGCGCCGGAAACCCTCGCGTGCAAGGAGAAAGGACAGGATCTTTCGGATGCCGCATTTCAGGGCTAGATTGATCCCTGATCGACCGGGCGTTCACCGAAAAGGGCCACCGCCATGCGCCTATCCTTCACGCGTCGCACGCTGCTGCGGCTTCTCGCCGGGACGGGCCTCGTGCCCGGCGCCGCGCTGGCCCAGGATGGCGAGCAGGCCGCGCCCGAGGCCGGACCGATGGTGGCCGAGGACGGTAAGGTGCTGGTGCGCCGCGCGGCGCTGACGCGGGACGGTCCGGGCGGGCGGCTGCTGGCGCGGGTGCGCATCCCCGAAAGGGATGTCCCGGTACTGGGGCCCGAGGCGACCGGCACCGCCGCGCGCCGGCTGCGGCGGCTGGTGCATGACGGGCGCGCGGCGGGCAATCACGGCGATCTCTACGAGAACCGCGACCGCGGGCATTCGCGCCTGCCGGCCGCGGCGCATCCGCAGCTGACGCATGTGCGCTACGATGGCGCGTCCTACAAGGCGGGGCTCCATTACGGGCTGGCCGGCCAGGTGATCTTCGATGCGCCGGTGATCGGCAATTCCTCGACCGCGATGACCAAGGGCCCGTTCTGGCGCTCGCTGCCGCGCCTGGCGCTGACCCGGCCGAACGGGCCGCGCCTGCTCTACCAGAATTACCTGGCTGGGCAGATCCATGTCTACCCCGAGCACCGAGATCACGATACCGGGCATGGTGACCTGATCCCGGCGGCCACGCCGTTCTTCTTGATCTCGGAGGGCTCGTCGGGGTCGGACCGCCCGCATCTCGAGGCGCTGGCGATGATCCTCGCCGCCTTCACCCCCGAGACCAAGGCGTTCCTGCGCGAGGCCCAGCTCCTGGCCCCCACGGTGCAGATGGTGTTCCGCCGCGGCCTCGGCCCGGTGCGTGGCCGGGAAGGGTACCGCTCGGGGGTGGCGCACCCTTCGGCCGTGCCGCGCGACCAGATCAACCTCGTGCGCATGGTGGAACTGGCCAACGCGCTCACCCCAGACACCGTGCCGCCGATGGTGCGCCTCGCGGTCCTGTCGGAGACGCGCAGCACCCAAGGCATCGACTATTTCGGCGAAGGCCTGGACGAGCGGCTCTTCGACACCCCCGCGGCGATCGCCCGGATCTGGCGCAGCCATGCGCCGCGGCGCAGCATGGTGGTGTCGGTCGAGTCGACGCGCGATCTGCAGGGCCGCAGCCCGGAGTTTGCCTGGCGGGTGCTGCGCGGCGATCCGGCGCGCACGCAGGTAGAGCCGCTGGACGCGTCCGGCCTGCGGGCCCGCATCACCCTCGACTGGCAGGCACCGCGCCCCGTGCCGGGGCGGCCCAACGTCCTGTCGGACCGGGTGGATATCGGCGTCTTCGCCCGCATCGGTGATTACGACAGCATGCCGGGCCTGATCTCGATCCTGCTGCCGCAGCACGAGACGCGGGCCTACGGGACCGGCCCCGACGGCGCGCCGCGCATCGAGAGCCGCGATTTCCGCCTGCCCGAGGATGGCTATGCCGATCCGCTGCTCTTCCCGCGCGCCGACTGGCGCGATGTCTACCGCTACGACGCGTCGGGCCGCCTGGCGGGCTGGGACCGCGAGACTCCCGACGGGGACCTGCGCTTCGACGCCGCCGGGCGGCTGATCACCGGCACCGGCCCGGTGCCGATGCGCCACGTGATCGACCGCCCCGAGGGCGAGGCCCCCCGCCTCCGGCTGCGGACCGGTCTGCGGACCGGTGCGGCGCCGGGCTGAGCGAGCGGGCTGAAGGCATGAACCGGCCGAATCGTGTCCGGGCCGCGCGGCTGGGATCCGGGAACATTATCCTAAAACTTGAATTGATTTCAGCGTTTATCGCCGACCAGCGCCGGGCTGGCGACAATCACGCCGCTTTTTAACCACGACTCCACGCGCGGATTGGCCCCCGCCGCGATGTCGCCATGCATCCGGTCACGGGATGCACAGCACAATCGCAAAGGGTTCATTTCTCATGACATATCACACCAGGGCATTCGGCCTCGTGGCGGCGCTCGCGCTGGCCCCGATGGCCGCATCTGCCGCAACAGTCGACATCCAGTTCCAAGCCTTCGGGACCGGCAGCCCCGCCGGCATCACGGCCGCATTGGCTGCGCGCGACGCCTTCATGGGGGGATCGCGGATCACGCGCTCGGAAGATTTCGAAGGGTTCCAGGCATGCCGGACGGCGACAGCGGCCACCTGCGCCTCGGCCGACGGCAGCACCCCCGTCGTCTCGACGCAGGTCGGCGATTTCTACCGGCTCGGCGGGGACACGGGCAGCGGCGCCGCGCAGGTGAGCCCCGAGGACCGGATCGTGGTGCGCAACGACGATCCCGGCAACGCCCATGGCCGGTACGATGTCGAGGGCGGGGACAACTGGCTCGACAGCAACGACCATGCCGGCATCCGCTGGGAGATCCCGGGCCAGTCCGGCCTGTCGGACATCCTCAGGATCGCGTTCTTTCTCACGGATGTCGATGACGTGGGCAGTTTCGGGTTCCGGTTCGAGGTGTCGGAGGACGAGATCGACACGGTGAACATGATGGGCAAACCCCAGAACAACCGCGACGACGCCGAGCTGCAGCTGGTGACGCTGCTGTTTGACACCCCCGTCAGCCTTCTGAGCATCGAGATGACGGCCGGGACGAATGACGGCTTCGGTATGGACGGGGTCCAGGTCGCCGCGGTCCCGCTGCCGGCCGCCGGCTGGCTGATGCTCGCGGGGTTCGGCGGGCTCGCCGCGCTGCGCCGGCGCAAGCAGGCCGCCTGACCCCTTATGCCTGAAACGGCCGCGCCATCCGCGCGGCCGTCCGCCGCGCGCCACCCGTCCGGGCCGAGAGGATGCGCACGGACTGGACTGATTCGCGGCCCTGACAGTATCCCGACCGCGCTGTCAGTATACTGTTTCCCTTGTTCAAACGGTTTTCAGCTTAAACGCGTCAGGACCCTGACGCGGCGACAATCATGACGCCTTGCGGTTGTAACTTCACGCAGTGCTTACGTATCGCTTGGCCGAAAGCCCCGGCCCTGCCATTTATTAACGGGCATTAATATATCCCCAACACGGAGGTTTTTCATGACTTATCACTATAAGACACTTGGTCTCGCGGCGGCGCTCGCGTTGGGAACCGGGGCGCACGCAGCTTCGATCACCATTCAGACATTCGACAGTACGGCATACGCCGACCTGATCACCAGCAAAACCGTGGTCGAGGATTTCGAGACCCGCAGCGATCTGGGAGCGACATTCAACAACGGTGGCTTTACCAATGGCGCTCTTGAAACCTTCGGCGTGTTGAACACGAGTACGTCCCTGACATCCAAGGTCGGCAGCTTTACCACGGCGGGCGGCACAGGGACCGGCAGCACCTGTGGGGCCCTCAACGCTGGTGGGAACACGTGCGACAATATTGCCCTGCAATACGATCCCGCCGTGAATGGTCAGGGCAATATCGTGCCGGATGCCGGCCAGTGGTCGGTCAACGCGGCCGACACATTGGGGATCAACTGGTCCGCCTCCTTGGCCGACGGGAATCAGTTCACGTCGCTGTTCTTTGCCCTTCGCGACGCGACGGACCAGGGCACGACCCTGACGGTTGATGCTGGCGGAGTAACCAAATCCTTCAGCGGTCTCGGAAACAACAACGAGCAACTGATCTTTGTTGATTTCGGCGGCGCTGTCAATTCCGCGCTTATCTCGCTCGAAAGCAGCGCAGTTAATGACTCCTTCACTCTCGACGGTGCGGCGATCCCGCTGCCGGCCGCCGGCTGGCTGATGCTCGCGGGGTTCGGCGGGCTTGCCGCGCTGCGCCGGCGCAAGCAGGCTGCCTGACCCCGGGCACGCCTGACGCCACACGTTTGAAACGGCCGCGCCCCCCGCGCGGCCGTTTTTTCATGGCAGCCGCCACTGCCATCCGGATCGAATCGCGGCCCCGACCGCATCCCGACCACTGTTTCCCCGGGCAAAACGATTATCGATTTTGACGCCTCACGGCCCCTCAAAGGCGACAATCATGACGCCCGCAGGTTGTAAATTCACGTATCGCTGGCCTCTTGCCGAACCGTGCCATTACGTGCGTCGGGATGGTCGATAGTGACCTGACTAGTGGAGTATTCATGATGACATACCAGTACAAGAAAACGGGTTTTGCGCGCATCCTGGCGATCGGCGCCGCAGTGATGGGGCTTGCCGGGGCGGCTTCGGCCTCGTCCATTCATGTCCTGACGAGCGATGGCCGGGTGCTGCTCACAGAGACGGCGACCGGCAACACGTCGCTGGTCAACACGATCGGCCCGCTGGGGGCGAGCTCAAACTTCTCGCCCAACTCTTTGGGGTTCTTCGACGGTACGTTCTACGCAACGACCTTCAGCGACTCGGAAAAGCAGACCATTTACAGCTTCGATGAAACGACGACATCGGGGAACTTCGGTCTTACCACGGTTTCGACGACCAGTAGCTCCTTCGCTGCCGGCGATGCCAATGCCGACGGCTTTTCGGTCGTGAACAAAGATGGCCAAAAAACCACCTTCGACTCGTCCGGGAGTGTGACAACGACACAAGCGAATTTTACCGATAGTCCCAGCACATTCGGCGACATCGCCTTCGACACCCTCAACCCGGGCGTCACCTTTGCAAGCTACAACAGCGGGCTGGAGAGGTTCAATGCCGACGGCTCTTCTACGGTGAGTAATGCGTTCACTCGCTATGTGGGCCTGGCGTTCGACGAGTGGGGTAAATTCTTCGGTGTCTCAGCCGGTGGCGGTATCTTCGCACTCGATTTCGATGCCGGAACGGCCACCGCAAGAGGCGCGATCTCCGGGGATGTGCTCGGCAACGCTCAGCTGACGGATGCGGCCTCCGTGACGCCGGTCCCGCTGCCGGCCGCCGGTTGGCTGATGCTCGCGGGGTTCGGCGGGCTTGCCGCGCTGCGCCGGCGCAAGCAGGCTGCCTGACCTCCGGCAAACCTGCCGTCATATATTTGGAAAGGCCGCGCTTTGCGCGGCCTTTTTTGTGGCGGGCGCAGGGCTGGCGTTGCGGCCCGCCCCCGTCGATCCCGTCCCCTGAGGGTGCGTTCATGGGCACCGCGAGGGAGAAAACCCGGCAGGATCGAGAGGCCTGGGGGCGCATGACGTGCGCATGAACAGGGCCATTCCATGGTTATTTTGTGACTCAACCATGGCGGGAATATGGCAAAAGTTTCGAGCTGATTTTGAAAAAACATACCGAATAATGTAGAATATTATGTGAATCAGTTCGATACAGGAGGAGATTCATGCAACCCAAAAACAAGTTTCCAACCAAGACCGGCCTTGGCGCGCTCGCCATCGGGGCGGTGCTGGCTTTCGGTGCCGACAAGGCCGAGGCTGACACGGTCGTCGCCCAGGGTGGCGGCCCTTATGACATTACCCTTGACAGTTTCTTTCTCGGTACTGTCGACAATCCCTCGGGCGGGGCAGGCAGTTACAGCGTGGCTTTCACGTCCTCGACGGATCCCCTGCCGGCCACGGCATCCGCGTCTATTACCGAAGGTATACTTGACTCTACGTTCACCAATCTGACGATGGAGTGGCAGAACACGGACACCACGGCAACGCTGGCGTCAACGAATATCGAGGCCCCCCTCACAGAGCTCGAAACGACATTCGGCGTGCCGACCGTGGATCAGTCCCTGGTGTTCAACTGGGATGATTCCACCGCAGGCGCGGGGTTCGACTTCGATGTCACCCCGGTGCCGCTGCCGGCCGGGGCCTGGATGCTGCTGAGCGCGCTTGGCGGCATGGGCGTGCTGCAGTATCGCCGCCGCAAGACGGCCTGACGCCCCGGGCATCGGGCCCCGGATATCGGGCAAAGACCCGGACATGCAAAAGGCCGCCCTCGGGCGGCCTTTTCACGCGGGGCCGAACATCCCGGTGCAGTGCCGATGCCGGGCATCATGGCCGATCAGTAATACTGGTAGTTGTACCCCTCGGCCTCGCTGGCATAGCGGCACTTGTTGAGCACGATCCCCATCACGTTGGTCAGCTCCGCGATCTGCCGCTCGGCATGGTCGATATGGCTCGTCGCGGTCGATTCCGCGGCGGCGATGATCAGCGCGCAATCGACATTCTGCAGGAAGGCGATGTTGTCGTCGCTGACATGGAGCGGCGAGATGTCGAAGAACACCAGGTCGGGCGCGTAATCGCGCTCGATCATGTCCAGCCCGTCGCGGGCGGCACGGCTCAGCAGCAACTCCGACGGGCGCGAGGTGGGGCGGGCGTTGAGGCCCAGGGCCACACGCTCGCCAAGGCGCATCCCGTGATCGGCAAAGCGGACCCGGCCCTCGAGCACGTCGGCCATGGAATGCTCGACCGTCTGGCCCAGCACCTTGTGCAGGTTCGGCCGGCGCAGGTCGAGATCGATGCACATCACCCGCATGTCGCGCTGGCGCTCGAAGCTGAAGGCGAGGTTGGCCAGCGTGGTGCTCTTGCCGGCCGCGGGATCGGGCGAGACGATCGCGATCCGGCGCCAGCCATTGGCCTGGGCCTGGTGCATGATCTTGGTGCGCAGAAGGTCGTAGGGCGCCGCCTCGCGCCCGCTTTCGACCGCGACCACGCGGTTGCGCTTGAGCAGCTCGACATCGCGCCGGATCGGGGCCAGCGCCTGCCAGTCCTCGTCGACGCGGCCGTCGGGGGCCGCGGGCGCCGCGTGATCGGTGCGCGTGGCGCTGCCGCGCTGGCGCTCGGCGCGCGCCTTGGCCAGGGCTTCCTGAATACGTTCCATGTCACGCGCTCCCGAAAAGGCAGTTTCGTATGAAATTACGGCACGCCAAGGCGAGAGGGCCTTGCGTGGGGGCTGCGATCCCCCGGACGGCCGGGCGGCGCGGGCCGGTCACAAACGCACCCCCATCCTGTCCATGACCTTGTCGGCCAGCAGGTCGAGCGGCAGGTAGTACATGTGCACCGCGTAGATCGCCACCGGCACCCCGACGAGGATCGTCATGTAGACGACCCCCTTGATCAGGCGTCGGCCGGCCACCTCGCCGCGGCTATACACGTAGGGGATGGTGGCCAGCGGGCGCACCCCGATCCGGTTTATGATATCCTCGGGACGCCGGGCCGTGCGGTTGAGCATCTCGAGCAGCACGACCAGCCCGAGGCCCCCCGCGATCCCCAGCATTGTGCCGCCCCCGGCGATCTTCATCCGGTTCGGCTTGGTCGGCCGGTTGGGGGTCGAGGGCGGCTCGATCACCGAGATGCGCGCGCCGCGCGACCCCGACTCGATCCGCTCGCCGGTGCTGGCGCGGGCCAGGCGGTCCACGGCATTGTTGTACTGTTGCTCGATATTGCGATAGCTGCGTTGCAGCTCGTCGAGGGCGATGCTGTTGGCCGGCGTCTTCTCGAGCGCGGCCCGAAGCTCCTCCACCCGCGCCTGCGTCTGGTCGCGCTGTTGCTCCAGTGCCGCGATGCGGGTCTCGATCTCGTCCAGTTGCAGGTCGAGCGTGGCCGATTCACGCGTCGGCGCCGCGGTCTCTTCCCCGGGCGCGTCCTGCGCTTGCGCGGCGCGCGTCTCCACGCGTTCCTCGAGCCGGTCGATCCGGGCCTGCAGCATCGTCACCCGCGGGTTGCTCTCCGAATAGAGCGACAGCGCCTCGTCGAGCTCGCGGCGCAGGTCCCTCAGGCGCTTCTGGTCCTCGGTCAGGTTCTCTCCATCCCCCAGCTGTCCGGTGGCCTCGAAGATCTGCTTGAGCCGGTCGGACTGGTTGCGCAGCGAGGTGATCTCGCGGTCGATCCGGTTGACCTCTTCCTGCAGGCTGGTCATCCGGTTGCGGCGAAAATCGGCATCCTCGGGCAGCGCGCCGGAATTCTCGGTCTTGAATTCGAGGATGCGGGCGCTCTGGGCATCCAGGTCCTCGCCGAGCCGCGTCACCTCGTCCTGGAAATACGACAGCGTCGTGCCGGCGCGGTTGCTGCGGAACGCGGCGCTCTCCTGCTGGATCATGGTCAGGTACTCGTTGAGCACCCCGGACGTGACGGCGGCGCGGCGCGCCTCGAAGCTCAGGGTCATGGTCGCTGGCGAGTTGCGCCCCCCGCCCGTCCGGATATTGGTGCGCGCCCGCATCCCGTCCACGATCTCGTCGGCGCTCATCTGCCCGATATCCTCGAAAACCCGCTGGCTGCGCGCCACGTCGAGCAGGTTGGCCCGGGTCATCAGCCGCTGCTGGATGATCTCGAGCTGTTCGCTCGTGCTGACATTCACCGTCGAGGAGGCCAGCTCCTGCGGGATCTGCGGACCCTCCATGAGCAGCCGGGTCTGGGCCTCGTAGGCCGGGGGCAGCGAGATGGCGACGATCACCGCGACGGCCGAGACCACCACCGAGACCAGCAGGAAGTAATGCAGGCGCCGCAGGAACAGCGAGAGGTAGTATTTCAGGTCGTTCATGGTCATGATGCGTCACTTTTCTCGGCGGTTCTTATGGCGGCGAAGAACAGCCCGTCATCCAGAACGCTTTGCAGGGTCTCTTCGGTCACACAGGTCTGATCGTTACTCCAGGCATAGACCATGGCAATATCACAAAGCTGGTTGACCAGTCGCGGCACACCCTCGGTCTGCAGGTGCACCATGGCGCAGGCCGCATCGGTGAACTCGTCGCCCTGCCCGCCCACGGCATGCAGCCGGTGGCGGATGTAATGCGCCACGGTCTCGGCATCCATCGCCGGGATGTGAAAGCTCGCCGTCACCCGCTGCGCCAACTGTTTCATCTGCGGGCTGCGGATCACGTCGCGCAGTTCCGGCTGGCCCACGAGGATCAGCTGGATCAGTTCGTCCTTGTTAGCATTTATATTGGTGAGCATGCGCAGCTCTTCCAGACCCTCTACCGACAGATTCTGCGCCTCGTCGAAAATCAGCACGACGCGCCGCTAGGCGGCGTATTCGGCGATCAGGAAATCCTGCAGGATCTGGAACTTCTGGACGTAGCTCGCGTCGTTCGAGACCTCGACCGACAGCGCGTTGAGCACCCATTGCAAAAGCTCGCCACGCCCGCCTTGCGCGTTCGAAATCAGCCCGACGGTGATCGTGTCGTCGGTGTTCTGCAACAGGTGCTGGACCAGCGTCGTCTTGCCCGACCCGATCTCGCCGGTGATCACGGTGATCGGCGCGCGCGAGAAGATGCCGTAATCGAGGATCGTGTAGGCGTTGCGATGCGCCTTCGACCAGTAGAGGAACGCAGGATCGGGCAGCAGCGTGAACGGACGCTCGGACAGGCCGAAATGATCTGCGTAGAGGGTCTCCGGTCTCATGGGCGTCTTTCAGGTGAAAACTGCACTCGGGCCTGCACTCCGACATCCGAAAAAACACAACGGGCATATGCATATGCCGGGCACGACGGGGCGTGCGACCCGGTCCCTTCTGCCATGTGCCCGTTAAAGGGTGATTATGCAACAGCAGAAATCCCGCAGGCCGGCAGGTCCGGACCCTGCGCGGACCAGGGCGACAGAGCCGGTATTGCCCTCCCGCGCCTCCGGCCGGGCGCGCGAATCGCGCGGATCGCGCGGATCCATATCGGCACAGATTCCGCCTTTCCCCGGGTTTGTCGCCCTGCCGGCGGCAATCGGTTCTTTTCGGGGCCTGGCGCGCGGTGCGGATACGGGGCGGGCACAGGGCGAAAAAACACCCAAAAATGAAGCATCCCGGTCCGGCACCCGTTCACGTTGTACAAAATTGCAAATTAAATCTTGTTTTTAAGCAACTTCTGGGCACCTCTAAAAATTGCCCCGACCCCGGCGCTGCGGTATCATTGAGGCGATAAACTGG
>Ga0307930_1000252_pt1 | contig 41701 bp, 33 predicted proteins | sample OrgLakmetageno46_FD_203161 | JGI IMG/M metagenome (GOLD analysis project Ga0307930, IMG submission 203161) | Saline water microbial communities from Organic Lake, Antarctica - #46 | ecosystem: Environmental > Aquatic > Non-marine Saline and Alkaline > Saline | place: Antarctica: Organic Lake...
CTTAGGATTATCCCCTTTTGTCCTTCAAGCTATAGAGGAAAAAGGCTACAAACAACCATCGCCAATCCAAGAACAAGGGATCCCGGTTGTATTAGAAGGCAAGGATGTCATGGCGGCTGCGCAAACGGGCACCGGTAAAACCGCGGCGTTTACGCTGCCTATACTGTCGATGTTTGAGAATACGACACCTGCTGCAGCGAATAATGTTAAGGCCCTTATTTTAACGCCGACAAGAGAATTAGCAGCTCAAATCGACGACAATATTCGTTCCTACGGCAAGCATTTAAACCTAAAAAATCAAGTCGTGTTTGGTGGCGTAGGTATTAACCCTCAAATGATTAAATTGCGCAGAGGTGTTGATATTTTAGTGGCGACGCCTGGCCGATTAATGGATTTGTATCAACAAAAAGCAGTAAAGTTTTCTCAACTTGAAATACTCGTGCTCGATGAAGCTGACCGCATGTTAGATATGGGGTTTATTCATGACATTAAAAAAATCATGGCAATACTTCCCAAGAAGAGACAGAACCTGCTTTTCTCTGCTACGTTTTCAGATGATATTCGTAAATTAGCAAAAACAATTGTGAATAACCCGGTAGAAATTTCGGTTAATACCAAAAATAGCGCTGCAGCTGCGGTTGAACAGGTCATTATTCCTGTGGATAAAACAAACAAGAATACATTATTGAGCCATTTAATTACTGAAAATAATTGGCATCAAGTCTTGGTTTTTTGCAGAACAAAGCATGGTGCTGATAGACTCGCCAAATTTTTAATTAAGAACAACATTAGTGCATCAGCTATCCATGGTAACAAAAGCCAAGGCGCGAGAACGAGAGCGTTAGCTGATTTTAAAAGCGGTAAAGTTCAGATATTAGCAGCTACTGACATTGCCGCTAGAGGTATCGATATCAACGAGCTTCCGCAAATTGTGAACTTCGATTTACCTAACATTCCTGAAGATTACGTTCACCGAATCGGTCGCACAGGCAGAGCTGGCGCTACGGGTCATGCTTATAGTTTTGCCACCATAGAAGACAAAAAGAATATCAGCGATATCCAAAGTCTGATAGGCAAAGTTATAACAACCGAGTTGATTAAAGGTTTCGAGCCGAGTGAAAAGTTAGCACCGGTTGCCCTAAAAGCACAAAAACCCAAGCGCCCTAAAGCACCTAAAAATACACGTGCTGATGGCGCTAACGGAAATCGTGAAGGTCGGGTTGACAAACCAAGGCAGCCTAGAAGGAAGTAGGGGCTATATAATTCCCCTAGTTTATACAATTTTGCTGTACTGAAGAAGTTCAGCGAAGTCTATGTAGAGACGAGTCTTAAGAATGTAGTGGACTACGGTGACAACGATTCAATTCTAGCTTAAAAAGTATAAAATGTGGCAGTAACTGCCACCTGCCTCTGTGATTGCGCTTATTCGTCAGTAGCTTTGCACGATGCGCGCATAAATATCAATGATGCTTGTGTATAATCCGCTTACCCGCTAATTTATGTTCATAATCACTTACATTGGCAATGAACATGACGTCAGCTGCAGTATCAATTGAAAAAAAACACTATTCTACCTGTACCTTGTGTGAGGCTATGTGTGGTATTGAAGTCACCACAATAGATCGTGAAATACTATCTATTGTAGGTGATAAAAAAAATCCATTTAGTGAAGGTCATGTTTGTCCTAAAGCGATGGCGTTAAAAGACCTATATGATGATCCTGACCGAATTAAAATGCCGTTAGAGAAAACAGCGTCTGGCTGGCGAGAAATTTCATGGAACGATGCCCTAGATAAAGTTGCGAATGGCCTGTTTGAAATTCAGCAAAAGCATGGGGTTGAATCTGTAGCGACTTATTTAGGTAACCCCAATGCACATAATATGGGATCTATCTTATATGGCCCTTACTTTTATCGCGCATTGCAGTCACACAATCGTTTTTCTGCGACGTCAGTTGATCAGCTTCCGCATCATATTGTGAGTCGAAAGCTGTTTGGGCATCAATCACAAATTCCTATTCCTGATATCGATCGTACCCAATATTTTATGATCATTGGTGGCAATCCTTTAGCATCAAATGGCAGCATCATGACTGTGCCACATATTAAGCGCCGATTAAAAGCCATTCAAAGCAGACAAGGTAAAGTGGTTGTTATTGACCCTAAACAGTCTGAAACAGCCGACATGAGCAGTGAACATCATTTCATTAAACCAGGCACTGACGCGTTGCTGCTACTGGCAATGATCAATACCTTGTTTGCTACGAATAAAGAAGCCCCTGCACGACTGCTTGAATTTGCACCCCAGTTATTACAAATTAAACACTACGTATTGCCCTATACTCCGCATAAAGTGGCAACTAAAATAGGTATGACAGCGGCTCAAATTGAACAGTTAGTCAGTGATTTTTGTACGGCAGAATCGGCCGTGTGTTATGGCCGAATGGGCGCAAGTGTGCAAGCATTTGGCACCTTGACACAATATTTAATTATGCTGTTCAACATGTTAACCGGCAACTTAGACAAACCTGGTGGCATGATGTTTACGCAGCCGGCTGCAGACTTCTTACCACACTCTGGTCGTGGCTCAATTGGTAACTTTTATACTCGGGTACGCAAGCTTCCTGCTTTTGCTGGCGAATTTCCTGTTTCGGCATTAGCTGAAGAAATGACAACACCCGGTGAAGGTCAAATCAAAGCAATGGTTATTGGTGCAGGAAACCCGGTTCTTACCACACCAAACGGACAGCAGCTCGATGCGGCATTTGAAAATTTAGATTTTGTGGTAGCCGTTGATTTTTTTATGACCGAAACCACTAGACACGCAAATATTATACTACCGCCGGTGACTGCACTTGAACGAGATCACTATGACATTGTTTTCCATAATTTTGCGGTTCGCAACAGCACTAAATATTCGCCTGCTATATTTCCACCAGAGGCAAACACTAAAACCGATTGGCAAATATATCTGGGCCTGGCTGAGCGACTCGACAAGCTCAATGGCTTACCTACTGATAAGTATCAATTGCTGTGGGACAAAAAGCCTACAGGCGTAGTTGATGATATGTTGCAAATGGGGCGTTACCAGCATGCAGGCAAACCTATTAGCATTGCGACATTGTTAGATTTACCACATGGTATTGATTTAGGGGCATTACAACCTGATCTACCCGCTGCAATATTCCATAATAATAAGAAAATCGACATGAGTTTTGATTATTTTATGCCCGATTTAACGCGTGTAGATAAACACTTTTTTGAGATTGTCTTGCCAGACGACGATAGTCTGCAGCTTATTGGTCGTCGCCATTTAAAAACTAATAACTCGTGGTTGCATAATAGTAAGCGCATGGTCAAAGGGACTAATAATGGACTATCTCGTTGCACGGCACAAATTCACCCTGACGATGCGGCTAAATTTGCAATACAAGATAAACAAATGATAAACGTAAAATCACGCGTGGGTGAAATCAGTTTGCCGGCAGAAATTACACATAAGATCATGCCTGGCGTTATTTCTATTCCGCATGGTTGGGGACACAACAAGAAAGGAACGCGTTGGAAAACCGCAGAACAACATGCAGGCGTCAGTGTGAACGACTTAACCGATGAAATGGTGATCGATGAATTGTCTGGCAATGCAGTGCTTAATGGAGTGCCAGTTTGGATAGAGGCAAGCGTTTAGCGTATATAACGCTTGCCCAATCAAGTGCCTAAATAGACTCACAAAGCAAAATAATGTTAAGTTTTAAGACGCTTTATTTATCCGTAAAGATAATAGATTTACCGCGTCCACCTGATTCTGAGGCAGCTTCGAGTTCATCCCGAGTATGTAAAATGATTTGCATATCACCGAATCCACTTTGACGCATGATGTAGCCCATTTCTTCAAGCTGGCTGATGACTTTTTCATCAAGGCCATCATGATATCGAATTTCGTCTTTGGGTAACAATTGATGATGAAACCGAGGTTGATCTACAACATCTTGTGCGCTCATGCCAAACTCCAATACATTCAATATAGATAAATACACTGAACTGATAATGGTAGTGCCGCCGGGTGAACCGGTTACCATAACGACTTTATTGTCTTCTAACACCATGCTAGGCGTCATCGATGACAGCATGCGCTTTTGCGGTTGAATTTCATTGGCTTGACCACCTACGGCGCCAAATACGTTAGCTACCCCTGGTTTAGCGCTGAAATCGTCCATTTCATCGTTCAGCAAAAAGCCGGCACCTTCGACGACTACACTGCTGCCAAAGCCTAAGTTAATGGTTGTGGTATTTGATACCGCATTACCCCATTTATCCATAATTGAAAAATGAGTGGTTTGTTCACTTTCTTTTAATCCTGGTTTGATGCTTTCAGTCACCGATATTTTATCGCGCAAGACACTTTGGCTGCGCATTGCAATATAGTCGTCAGCAATTAAGTCATCAACTGGCACCTTCACAAAGTCAGGGTCTCCTAGGTATTCTGCTCTATCGGCAAATACGCGTTTACCGATTTCGGCCAACAAGTGTACGTAGGCAGCAGAATTATGCGCTAGTTGAGGCTGACCTTGGGTTAATAGGTCATACATTTTTAGCCATTGTAGTATTGCTATACCACCTGAACTAGGCGGCGGAGCGCTTACCAATTCGTATTCACGCCATTGTGTTTTAATGGGCTGTCGACTTTTGGCTTGATAAGAAAGTAAGTCTTGTTCCGTAATTAGCCCATTTTCTTTACGCATAAAGTCGCTAATTATTTTTGCGGTTTCACCTTGGTAAAAACCATCTCGCCCTTGATCTCGAATACGTATGAGCGTGCTCGCTAACTCTGGTTGTTTAAATAATTCATTGGCTCTTGCTGAGCCAAAGTAGTCCTTAAAATTGACATCAAATCCGCGTTTCTCCAGATTTTCAATATGCCTTGTAATAGAGGAAGACAGTTTTGGATGCACAATAAACCCTTGCTCGGCTAACGTTACAGCAGGTTGGACTAACTCCTTCCATGGCAAGCTGCCATGTTTTTGATGTGCTAACCACATTCCTGCTACTGTTCCTGGAACACCAGATGATAATACGCCAATAACAGATTGATAAGGAATTACGTTGCCTTGCTCATCTAAATACATATCTTTATGAGCAGATAACGGTGCTTGTTCTCGGTAATCAATAAAGTCAGCTTTTTGGTCTTTATAAATCAACATGAAACCGCCGCCGCCAATATTTCCTGCCTCAGGTAATGTGACTGCTAGTACAAGTTGCGCTGCAATAGCTGCGTCGACCGCATTACCGCCTTTTTGCAATATTTCTTTGGCAATATTGGCACTGTAACTGTCGGGCATCGCTACAGCCGCTTGTGCAGTTTCACTTGCACTTGCACTAGGGGCAGGTGTGGGTTGACTACAGCCGAGTATGGTTAAACACAAGGTTGCTAAAAGAATGAGACTGATTGGAAAACGGTGGTTGGTTGGTGCCAAGAGTGTTTCTCCTTGAATAGTAAAACAGCTTGAATTGAAGTTATATGGATTACGAAAAGGGTAACACTTATCTTTGTGTATGCAACTAGCCATGTAGGCGTGCATATAGGTCTCCATGCATTTTACTATTTGCGAAGTGCCCAATTACAAAAAAAACTGCACCAGCAGATGACAGTGAAGCGACTCAGGAGTACACTATTAAGGGATCTATAACCGATAGTAGCATCGTGTCTTCGTTAAAGTATTTAGCCTCTTACGCTCCTAGCTTGCAGCAGCAAATTGCACAATTGTTGTCGCAAAATCGCCTGACTGATTATTTGCTTCAGAAATACCCTACAGTCAGCGACATACCTAACGACGCCGCGCTGCGTGGTTACGTAATGGATCTGAAAAATCAGTATCTTAAAAAGTCGCAACCACTGAGCAAGATAGTCTTCGATAAGAAAATTCATGTGGTAAATAATGCATTAGGCTTGCATAGCTTTGTATCCAGAGTGCAGGGCGGTAAGCTAAAGAATAAAAATGAAATTCGCATAAGTACTTTATTTAAGAATGCACCGCATGAATTTCTTAATATGATTGTGGTGCATGAACTAGCACATTTAAAAGAAAAAGAGCATAACAAAGCGTTTTATCAACTTTGCCGGCATATGTTGCCTGGTTACCATCAAATAGAGTTTGATGTCAGAGTCTATTTAACCCACTTGGAAGAAAAGGGTGAAGTTTATATGAGTCAATCTGTGATTAATAAAACATGAGGTAACGATGAATTATCAATTTATTCGGGATCAACAAGGCAGCCCAGTTGCCGAATTTAATATGGGGAGTGAGACTTTTTCTCAATGGTTTACACAAGAACTAAGCACGGATCATCACAAGATTGAAGCCATATTTAAAGCAATTCAAGAATTAAAAAGTCAGCAAATTAAAGAATTTGTGCTGCAAGGTAACGAAATTAATTTATTACTTGATCCAGATGAAGTAGAAGTTAGGTCGAAAATTTTAGATATACAAGCGCCCGATGAATTGCCAGAGGGAACACAATTGTATGATCAGGAGTCTATATCGGGTTGTGGACTGGAAGATTTTATTCGAGTGTTGCAATCTTGGAGCGATTTTGTTTCTGGCAATTAAGCAAACAGATGACTGGATTTGTGCTTTGTGACGAATATAATTGTTGACAATTTCGTTGCTCCAGAGTGCCTTCAAAAAATCCACATTTTATTCAAAGATACTGACTTTCTGTTGATCAATAAACCCACTGGTTTGTTATCGCTCTCGGGTAAAAATCCATTGAACAGAGATTCAGTACACTTTCGCTTAGTACAGGATTTCCCCACCGCCAGTTTGGTACATCGTCTCGACTTGGGTACTTCAGGGATTATGTTAATTGCCCTGAATAAGTCAGCAAATGCTAATTTGGCTGCACAATTTCAGTTGCGTAGCGTGGTTAAAACGTATGTTAGTGTTTTAGCTGGCCACATGATTGACAACAGTGGGCAGATTAATATGCCAATAGCCAAAGATCCTTTGCTATTTCCTCGGTTGAAAATCAGTATTGAGCACGGCAAAGAAGCGCGAACCGATTATCAGGTCCTTGAACGACTACAAAAACCGGAAGCAAGCCGTGTACAATATCAGCCACTAACCGGCAGAACGCATCAATTGCGTATTCATAGTCAATATGTTGGCCATCCTATTCTAGGTTGTGATTTATACGGCACACAACAAACTCACAAAGCCGCCAATAGACTGATGCTGCACGCTGAAAAATTACAATTTGACCATCCGGTGACAGGAAAAAGGATAATGGCTGAATGTGCTTGCCCTTTTTAGGCTGGGTATTTTGAGTTCTTCTTTTAGAATTTATTGTTAAAGGGCTACTATTTAGGGCTTACCATTTAGGACTTACTATTTAAGGGCTTGCTATCCAGGAGCTTACTATCTAGGGGCTTGCTATTCAGGAGATTACTATCCACGGGCTTGCTATCCAGGGGCTTGCTATCCAGGGGCTTGCTATCCAGGAGCTTACTATCCAAGAGCTTACTATCCAGGGGCTTACTATCCAGGAGCTTACTATCCAGGGGCTTGTTATTCAGGAGATTACTATTCAGGAGCAGTACACAAATCGTCTATGTTCAAATTAATAGACCCGTATTTTGTTTCATTCGCGATGTAAGGTCGCCTAAGTAGACAAAAAAGGGATGCCATTTGGCATCCCTTTTGTGTGCTTAAAAGCCTTTAAACGCGTTCGAAAATAGTTGCGATGCCTTGGCCTAAACCAATACACATAGTAGCTAAACCAATTTCTTTATCGTTCGCTTCCATCAAGTTGATGAGGGTTGTTGAAATACGCGAACCAGAGCAACCTAGAGGATGACCTAATGCAATGGCACCTCCATTTAAGTTTACTTTATCTTCGTATTCATCCATCCAACCTAAATGCTTAATACAAGACAATGCTTGTGCCGCAAAAGCTTCGTTGAATTCAGCTAATTGAATATCCGCCATTGTCATACCAGCGCGTTTCAATGCTTTTTGTGTGGCAGGAACAGGACCAAAGCCCATAATAGCTGCATCACAACCAGCAACAGCCATTGCACGAATTTTCGCACGTGGTGTGAGGCCAAGTTCTTTTGCACGACTGGCAGACATGATTAACATCGCAGAAGCGCCATCAGAAAGCGCTGATGACGTACCAGCTGTTACTGAGCCGTTAACCGGGTCAAATACAGGTCTCAAACCAGCAAGCCCCTCTACGGTAGTTTCAGGGCGAATTACTTCATCCTGTTCAATTAAGCGTAATATGCCATGGGCATCATGACCTTCAATCGGTGCGATTTCATTCCAACGACCTTCAACTGCTGCTTTATGAGCGCGCTGATGAGAACGTGCAGCGAAAGCGTCTTGCATTTCACGCGTAATGCCATTTTGACGACCTAATAATTCGGCTGTCATGCCCATGCTGCCCGAAGCACGCGCTGCATGTTTCGCAATACCAGGGTGGAAATCAATATTGAAATCCATTGGCACGTGACCCATATGCTCAACACCACCAATCATATAAATGTCACCTCGGCCAGACATAATACCTGACGCAGCATCATGCAATGCTTGCATTGAGGAACCACACAAACGATTGACAGTAACGGCGCCTGTACTTCTTGGAATTGACGTTAGTAACTGAGCGTTTCGAGCTATGTTGAAGCCTTGTTCTTTGGTTTGCTGTACACAACCCCAAATAATGTCTTCAATTTCAGCTGGGTCAACACCCGGGTTACGCTCTACTAATTTTGTCATTAAGTGCGCTGACAAAGTTTCAGCGCGTACGTTTCTAAAAACACCACCCTTGGAACGTCCCATAGGGGTACGAATACAATCGATAACGACGACATCTTTCATTTTTATCTCCTCTGGTGACTTAGGCTGATTGTGAAAAATAAGATTTTCCAGAAGACGCCATTTCGCGCACGCCATCTGAAATTTGATAAATTGGACCTAAACTTGCGTACCTATCGGCTAATGCCACAAAGTTTGCCAGTCCCATGGTTTCAATATAACGGAATATACCACCTCTGAAAGGAGGGAAGCCTAAGCCAAACAGCAAGGCTATATCGGCTTCTGCCGCGCTTGCTACTATCCCTTCTTCCAAACAACGAATAGCTTCGTTCGCCATCGGGATCATCACGCGAGCAATAATCTCTTCTTTGTCGAACTCTTTAGTCGCAGTCACATGACCTTCAAATAATGCGTAAGCTTGTGGTGAGGCTTTTTTGGCTGGGCGTCCGCGCTTGTCTTGCGAGAAGTCGTAGAAGCCTTTACCGTTTTTCTGACCAAATCGACCTGCTTTGTAAAGTAAGGTAACAGGGTCATTGTCAATTTTTTGCATACGCTCAGGTATGCCATCAGACATAACGCTAGAGGCATGATCCGCTGTGTCCATGCCAACAACGTCAAGCAAAAATGCAGGACCCATAGGCCAACCGAATACTTTTTCCATTACTTTATCAACAGCAGTAAAATCAGCACCATCAATTAACAATTGGCTGAAACCTGCGAAGTAAGGGAATAAAACACGGTTAACTAAGAAACCAGGACAATCGTTTACAACGATAGGTGTTTTACCCATCTTCAATGTCGAGGCAACAACCGCACTAATTGTGGCATCCGAGGTGTTTTCACCGCGAATAATTTCAACTAAAGGCATTTTGTGTACCGGGTTGAAAAAATGCATACCGCAAAAACGCTCAGGCTTTTCTAAGCTTTTTGCTAACTGATTAATAGAAATTGTAGAGGTGTTTGAACAAATAATCGCATCATCAGCAACTGTCTTTTCCGTTGCAGCCAACACAGCAGCTTTGATTTTTGGATCCTCGACAACCGCTTCGATAATTAAATCAGCATTGGCAATTGCATTTTGATCAAGTGTAGGGATAATTTTGTTTAGTGTTGACGCCATTTTTTTTGCATCAACTTTACCGCGCTGCATGCCTTTTTCAAGAATACTCGACGCTTCTTTCAAACCAAGGTCAAGAGCGGCTTGGTTGATATCTTTCATTATGGTAGTGGTACCTTTTACAGCACCCTGATAAGCAATGCCGCCACCCATGATACCAGCACCTAATACAGCATGCTGTTTGATTTCTTTAGTGGCGCCTTTAGCTACTTTTTTGCCTTTAGATTTAACTAATTGGTCTGCAAGGAAAATACCGACTTGTGCTTTGCAAGCATCGGTTTTAGCAAGCGCAACAAAACCTTCATTTTCAAGTTTGAGTGCACCGTCTCTGTCAAGACCAGCGGCTTTGCTGATGGTTTCTACCATTTTATGTGGAGCGGGGTAATGTCTGCCTGCTTGCGCGGCTACCATCGCTGCTGCAGTTGAGAAGCTCATCACTGATTCGTTTGCGTTTAACATCAATGGTGCTTTTTTCTGAGCCCTACGAACCTGCCAATCAAGCTTACCAGCCATTGCATCTTGGAGTATGCTACGCCCTGCTTCGTGCAAATGTTCAGGTGCAACAACAGCATCAATGGCGCCTTCCCTAAGTGCTTGGGCACCGTCGCGATCACGACCCGTGGTCATCCATTCTAGTGCGTTATCAGCGCCAATAACTCGCGGAAGACGAACCGTTCCGCCAAAACCTGGCATTAAGCCTAGCTTTACTTCAGGGAAACCGACTCTTGAAGTTGTATCGACAACTCGAATATCGCCAGCTAATGCCATTTCAAAGCCACCGCCAAGAGCAAAGCCATTTATTGCAACAACAGTAGGGACGGCTAAATCTTCAAAATGGTCAAATACTTGAGACGTTTTTGCAACCCAAGTTAAAATATCTGCTGGGTCCATTTCAAATAATGGCAGGAATTCAGTGATGTCAGCTCCCACAATAAATGTGCTCTTTGCAGAACGCACAAGTACGCCTTTTACGTCACTTGAGGAAGCAATAGCAGCTGTGGCTTGGTTGAGTTCTTCAACTGTTTGTCGGTCGAATTTGTTGACTGAGCCTTGTGCATCAAACACAAGTTCAGCGATTGAGTTGTCTGTCAGTACTACTGAAAGATTCTTGCCTTCAAAGATCATTATATTCTCCTTTGACATCTACAACACGCATTATAGAAATTGTTAAGATTGACCACCATTTTTCGATAGTGGTTTATACTATACTTAAACGCTTTGGCAAATATTGTGGTACTACTTAGCACATAACATTCAAATAGATCATCAACATGGTTGTGAATACTAATTTTTCAAGAACTCATTGTACCAGTTATTTTTTTGTTTGTTTAATGTAATTAACTTTTAACAACAACGGAAATCCCATTGTCTAGTGTTATAGCTACTATTTATTGCTTGTTTTTGATATTCGGTATTTTTTTATCTGATGTTGCCTTTTCACTTGAAAATAAAACACCGGAACAAGAATTAGAGAGTCAACGTGCTGAATTTTTGCGAATTGAAAAACAAGTTTGGAGAACCAGTGATAAAGATTTTGCAAAGTTAGTAATCAATTTAGGTGACTACCCATTAGCCCCTTATTTGATAGAAAAAAAAATTTTGCACAGGTTAACAACTAAGAAAGTCGACCAAGTTAGCGCTTTTCTTAAAGAATATAAAGACACTCCGCTGGAGCGCCGTGTCCTGCGTCCATGGCTGCGATACCTTGCGAAGAAAAATCGAAAAAGCTTGTTTATGCAGTTTTACGAGCCAATTGGTGACATCAGATTAACGTGCCGGTATTTGCGTTATCAACTCGAGGATAATGTTAATAAGGAGCAGTTATATGCGCAAACCGCTGACTTGTGGAATGTCAGTAAGTCGCAACCGAAAGACTGTGATCCTCTATTTAAAAAGTGGAAAGCTGACGGTCAATTGACGGAAGAGTTAATCTTGCAACGCATCGCTAAAGCAGCGAATGGCGGACAACACTCTATTATTGCCTATCTGAGAACGTTATTACCTAAAGATAAAAAGTACCTCGCCGATTTGTGGCATGAAACTAGAAAGTCCCCCTCTGCAGTATCGCGACTGAATGCATTTAAAGGTCATTATCCTGATATTGAAACAGAAATTATCAGTTATGGTTTAGGCCGTTTAATTTGGCGAAACAAAACTGCGTCATTAAGAACATGGCAAAGAGCACAGAAGAAATTTACGTTCACCGATGAACAACAAGCGCATGTTGCGAATAAGTTTGCAATTAGCATGGCTGTCTCGAAACACCAAGATGCTGAATATTGGCTGATTAAATCAGAGTTATTAGAGCAAGATCCGGAAGTGTTGCGTTGGCATCTGGCCACATTGTTAAAAGAGAAAAACTGGCCGAGTATTATAAACTTGATAGAAAAAGCGTCACCCACATTAACTCGCACTCATGAATATCAATATTGGTTAGCCCGCAGTTATGCTGCGTTGGGTAATGATAACAAGGCTAATGAGCTATTTAAGCAATTGGCAGGTGAGCGTCATTATTACGGATTTTTAGCGAGTGCTAGGTTAGGGCAGTCTTTTAACTTTCAGGATCAGCCTTTGGTTATCGAAAAAGAGGTGATTGAACGAATTAAACAACTGCCTAGCGCAAAGCGTGCGTTGGAACTCAAAGAGTTAGAGAGATTCCACGAGGCAAGATTGGAATGGCGCTTTGTGCAACAACAATTAGACGTTCAGGAAAGGCTCGCATCGGCGGTTATTGCGGGTCAATGGGGTTGGCATGATCAAGCTATATTTACCTTTATCAATACAGGTTATTTGAATGATGTTAATAGACGATTTCCTATGGCCTACTCGGATATTCTGACTAAAGAGGCGCAACGTAATAAAATTGATCCTGAGTGGGCATTTGCTATTGCGCGCAGAGAAAGCTCTTTTATGAGCGATGCAGTGTCGCCAGCGAAAGCCTTCGGGTTAATGCAGGTGTTGCCGTCAACAGCTAGGTATTTAGAGAAAAAACGGGTGTCAAATCGCGCATTAATGAATCCCAATACGAATGCTAAATTGGGCAATAAGTATTTACGCTATTTAATGGATAAAGTAGATAATAATGCGCTACTTGCGACTGCTTCATACAATGCAGGTTTTAGTAGGGTCAAAAGTTGGTTGCCGGCCAACGAAACCCTAGGTGCAGACTTATGGGTCGAAACTATCCCCTACAGAGAAACCAGAAACTACGTTAAAGCGGTCATGGCATACAAGCAGATTTATCAACACCAGTTATTTGAAATTAGCGATTCAAAAACGCCGCAACTAATAGCTAATTCAGTTTTCGGTGAGTTAGTTCAAATGCAAATTCCGATCAATGTTGGCGACTAAAACTAACTGGCACGGGCCTTATATCGCTGACAACTAAGTGACGGCGTGGTAGCCTAATATCATCGAGCATATTGCTGAAAAAAAACAATGTAAAAATCAACCAAATAAGGTTGAGATCTATACGCTAAACGAGGATACCAATGCTAAGCCACTCTGCATCTTACGCTGAACATATAAAGGTTTTACAAGCTCGCACACTCGAAGCAATTCAGCGAGAGAGTATCGACGGTTTAATTATTCATTCTGGACAGGGCAAAATCATGTTCTTGGATGATAACTATTATCCATACACAGTGAATCCTCAATTTAAAGCCTGGCTTCCTGTCGTTGATAATCCTTGCTGCTGGTTAGTAGTTAATGGTACTGACAAGCCAAAGCTTATTTTTTACCGGCCTGAAGACTTCTGGCATAAAGTGCCTCCTGAGCCAACAGAATTTTGGGTTGAACATTTTGATATTGTTTACTTAAAACAAGCCAAAGCAGTTGAAAAGCACTTGCCTTATGACAAAGTAAAATACGCTTATGTAGGTGAATATATTGAAGTTGCCAAAGCACTTGGCTTTGAATTAGTTAATCCGGATCGTGTACTTAACTATTTGCACTGGCAACGAGCCTTTAAAACAGACTATGAGCTCGAATGCATGCGCCAAGCAAATACCATCGCGGTGGGTGCACACCTAGCAGCAAAAGCTGCGTTTTTTGATGAAAAAAGTGAATTCGATATTAACAATGCCTATTTCAGCGCAGCAAGACAAGGTCACAATGAGCTTCCTTATAACAATATTGTAGCGTTAAATGAAAATGCAGCCATACTGCATTACATGCAAACAAACTCAGTCGCACCGGCTGACTTTAGAACGTTATTGATTGATGCTGGAGCCAGTTATCATGGCTATGCTGCTGATATCACCCGCACGTATTGTGCCAAACAACATGAGTTTGCAGACTTAATTAAAGCGGTGGATGCTTTGACTATCGAGTTAGGTGAGCGAATGAAACCAGGCTTAAGTTATGTTGAAATTCATTTGGCTGCACATGTTGGTATTGCGCAAATTTTGCATGATTTTGGTATTGTCAATTTGTCGGCAGAAGATTGTGTAGAAAGTGGCATAGTAAGTACGTTCTTCCCGCACGGTGTTGGCCATTTCTTGGGTTTACAAGTGCACGATGTTGCAGGCCATGCTAGGGATGATCGTGGTACACCTAATCCATCACCAGAAAATCACCCCTTCTTGAGATGCACTCGTATTATTGAACCAAAACAGGTGTTTACGATTGAACCTGGATTGTATTTTATCGATAGTTTACTAGCGAAGCTGAAAGGCTCAGAGCAATCCAAATTCATTAATTGGAACGTTGTTGATAAATTTAGACCGTTCGGTGGTATTCGTATTGAAGACAATATTATCGTGCACCGTGAACGCAATGAGAATATGACCAGAGAGCTAGGCTTGGGAAGCTATTAGTGTTGCCATCTAAAGACGTAATATAATACGAACCTAAGCAAGTGACTGAAGGAATAAGAAGCCAACTAATAGGCATCCGCCTACGAATTGGCTTTTTTTGAGTCAGTGTACTCAGCGAAGAAGGTTTTATATTTTCTGTTGCCTGCACAAAATTTCTGCTATTATGTACTACCGGTTTTTTGTAACAGGCTACCTCCTTGCAATTTGAAGACGCGATGTTAAAAGGGATTTTTATGAAACGATCTATTCTTAATAGCGCATTTTTTGCACTTCTTTACGGCGCCTTGCCGCTGCAAATGGTTTCATTTTTTTATTCGCAGTGGGCCCTCTGGTTTTTTCTATGTTTGCCCGTGTTGTTCGTTTTGGTTAAGTCACAAGACTATCTTTATCAAAAAGATGGGAAAAGCTATTTTAGGCGTATTCCGTTTTTTGGTGGCGTACGGCTCAACCAAATAAAAGATATGGGCGATTTGAAGCTAGTAGACACATCGGCAACAATCCAAATTTTATGGGCGAATATAGAGCTGCGTCAAATACAGTGATCCCAACAGCCTTACGCGATAAGTGGTGATAAAAAACAATGCGTTAAAAGCGCTAGTAGTTTCTGTTAACGGATAAATCGGCCAGTCCAATTAGGGCGTCTTTAAATTCGCTGTTAGGAATAGCAGTTAATGCCTCTTTCGCTTTTTGAGCTTCAATTTCGGCACATCCTCGAGTGTAAGCTAATGAACCGATGTCTTGCATTATTTTTAATATATGGTCGAAATGCGCCATGCCATTTGCGTTTTCAATAGCGTCTCGAATAAGACATGCATCTGCCATTTCACAATGCCACATAGCATGTAAAAGCGGCAAGGTTGGCTTACCTTCAGCTAAATCATCACCTGCATTCTTACCCATGTCATCTGCTTGTGCCGTGTAATCAAGAACATCATCAATGAGTTGAAATGCAGTGCCTAAATGCTTTCCATAAGCTTGCATTGCTAATTCAATTTCTTCATTCTGATCCGTCAGTATGGCCGCAAGCTGCGTTGCGGCCTCAAACAAACGAGCCGTCTTGCTATAAATAACTTCTAAATAACTTGCTTCGGTGGTGTCAGGATCGTTGCAATTCATTAATTGCATAACCTCACCTTGTGCGATGCGGTTGGTTGCATCAGATAGAATGTCCATGACCCTCATACGTTTCAAGCTAACCATCATCTGAAAGGCACGTGAATATAGGAAATCACCCACTAACACGGTCGCTTGGTTACCAAATACCGCATTAGCGGTCTCTCGCCCGCGGCGCATAGTCGACTCATCGACAACATCGTCATGCAATAATGTTGCTGTATGTATGAATTCAATAATAGCCGCCAATGTGTGGTGCTCATCATTTTTAATATCGAGGGACCGAGCAGCCAAGACCGTGAGTAATGGGCGCAATCTTTTACCACCGCTGTTAACGATGTAAAAACCGAGTTGATTAATAAGGGCAACGTCAGAATCAACTTGCGTTTGAATCAGTTTATTAACTGCCTGCATGTCCAATGCAGTGAGTGATTGAATACTTGCTAAATCCATATTGAACTCGTGCCAGGCCTAATTTTAAAGAATATAAGTGATGTGCCGTAGTGTACATTAATCTATAATGGCATGTACAAAACTGATGCAAATAAGCCTTACTTTGCTCGTTTATTGTGGCTATTTTTACATAATCGAAAATACCCTGAATAAAATTCGGTTTTGTGCTTGATAGATTAGATTCCATAAAGTACAATTCGCGCCCTGTTTTTTGAATAAAAAGCGCTTGTATGCGCAGTGCGGAGAAATATATGTACGCGGTTTTCCAAAGTGGTGGTAAACAACACCGTGTGGCCGAAGGTCAAACCGTTCGTCTTGAAAAGATTGAAGTGGCTCCAGGTGAGTCAATCGAATTCGATAATATCTTGATGATTAGCAATGGCGAAGACATAAAAATCGGAACCCCTTATGTTGCTGGTGGTAAAGTAACAGCTGAGATCGTCGTTCACGGTCGTGGCGAAAAAATTAGAGTAGTTAAGTTCCGTCGACGCAAGCACAGTCGCACGCAGATGGGACATCGCCAGTGGTTTACAGAAGTAAAAATCACTGCAATCAACGCATAATAGGAGCACTAACTCATGGCACATAAAAAAGCTGGTGGTAGTACTAAAAACGGTCGCGATTCAGAAAGTAAACGCTTAGGCGTTAAACGCTACGGCGGCCAAGATGTATTAGCTGGTAACATTATTGTTCGTCAGCGTGGGACCAAGTTCCACCCTGGTAACAACATGGGTATCGGTAAAGACCATACGTTATTCGCTCTTACGGCGGGGAAAGTACAGTTTGAAATTAAAGGCCCTAAAAACCGCAGATTTGTCAGTATTCTCTCTGTCTAGTCCGCTTTAAAGCATATCGAAAACCCCGCTATCGGCGGGGTTTTTTTGTGCACTTTTTTAATTCGAACCTTATGGCAGATGTTTTCTTGCGTAAATGCGCTCTTTGCTGCATGTGCGAGTATTTTTGTGTTGCTTGTTATTGAACCGTCACTGTATGTCAAAGGGTCTTGACAACGGCATGTAAAGTTCTGAATTGTTTAGAGTTTAAAAGTGGTTTAAAGGCCAGTTACTGGTACAGTAAAAACTGCTATAATTAAAATGTAATTTCGTGTGAACGCACTGCATTTGGCTTGCTGACGCACACCAACCACAGGTTTAAAGAAAAGATATGAAGTTTGTTGATGAAGCAGAGATACGCGTAGAAGCTGGAGACGGTGGTAACGGCGTTATTGGATTCAGACGCGAGAAATACATACCTAACGGTGGCCCTGATGGTGGTGATGGTGGTGATGGCGGTAGTGTCTATCTTGAAGCTGACGAAAACTTGAATACTCTAATTGATTATCGTTTCGAACGTTTTCATCGCGCACAGCGCGGCACTAACGGCCAAGGAGCCGATTGTACTGGTCGCGGTGGTGAAGATTTAATTTTGGCAGTACCTGTTGGTACGCGTGCTGCCGACAAAGACACCGGTGAATTTTTGGGTGATTTGGTCAAGCATGGCCAACGTATGAAAGTAGCTCAAGGTGGTTATCACGGATTGGGTAATGCTCGATTTAAGAGCAGTACCAACAGAGCGCCGCGGATCAAATCAGACGGCACGCCAGGCGAAATTCGTAAACTTTCTTTAGAACTAATGTTGCTTGCGGATGTAGGCATGTTGGGAATGCCTAATGCCGGTAAGTCGACGTTTATTCGATCGGTTTCTGCAGCCACACCAAAAGTTGCTGACTATCCATTTACCACTTTAATACCAAACTTAGGTGTTGTTCGTCTCGACTCACAAGCGAGTTTCGTGGTTGCCGATATCCCAGGTTTGATTGAAGGTGCTTCTGATGGTGCAGGGCTTGGTATTCAGTTTCTGAGGCATCTTGAACGTTGTCGAGTATTAATCCATTTGATTGACATTATGCCCGTAGATGGTTCTGATCCAGTGCAGAATGCATTAACTATTGATAACGAATTAGATAAATATAGTCCTAAGCTAGCTGCTAAGCCACGCTGGCTAGTGTTCAATAAAATTGATTTAATGTTAGAAGACGAAGCAAATGCTGTATGCGCAGATATTGCTGCGAAATTAGGATGGGAAGAAGATTACTACCAAATTTCAGCCTTCCAAAAATTGAATGTTGATGTACTTTGCCAAGACATAATGGAGTTTATTGATTCTCTTCCACCTGAAGAAGAAATGTTCAGTAAAGAAGAAGAAATGACGTTTACGTGGAATACCAATCGTGAGGAAGCCGTTGTAGAGGATCAAAACGACGATGCAGAAGCAGATGCTGACTTAGACGATGAAGATTGGGATGACGACGATTATGACGTTGAAGTTATCTATCAAAAGTAGACAGTCAAGTTAGCATGCATTGAACAATATATTGGACACACACAAATGATATCGATGATTGCCGCTATGGCAGACAATCGCATAATTGGTGCTGATAATGATATGCCTTGGCATTTGCCAGCAGATCTAATGCACTTTAAATCTGTTACCATGGGTAAGCCTGTGCTAATGGGCAGAAAAACCTATGAGTCGATTGGAAGGGCATTACCAGGGCGCCCAAACATTGTTATCACTGCCAACAAATCTTATGTATTAGCTGATGCAACAGTTGTGACTTCCATCGAGGCAGCGATGCAAGAAGCATCCGCTTTTGACGAAGTCATGATCATTGGAGGTGGAAGTATTTATAAATCGATGTTGGCACAAGCGCAACGACTGTATCTGACTTTCATCGACTTAAAGGTTGATGGTGATACACAGTTCCCAGATTATGAAGCAAATGCTAATTGGATTGAGATAGAGCGAAAAACTCACCAAAAAAATGAAAAAAATCCATACGATTATACATTCGTTACGCTTGAGCGTGCTTAAGTTTTTTGGTCAGTGAAATACTATACACATAGCCGTAGACCGTACTAAAAAATATCGACGGTGCTACTGTTAGCCATAAATTAGGCGTCATAAAAGCAACATTTACTCCCACTACAAATACACTCTGCACTGTAATTGCCGGTAATGGCGTTACCAACATACCAGGTACACAACTTCCTCTGTGGGCATGTTCAATAGTTAGTAAAGACGCTTCAAAGGATTTGGTTGTTGCACATTCTTTGCTAAAAAAACCAGGTTTTGCCACTGCCGGAACAACAAACGGAAGGCAAAATTGTTTATTTCTAAAAAATTTATGACAAAGCTCCAATATAAAGGTGAATATAAGCGTAATACCACCACTGTAGGTACCTTGTACTAATGCCGCTTTATAAAGGATGTTGGTGTCATCAGTGACTAAACTGTTAGCATAGTAGGCCCACGCAGCATAGAAAAAGAAAGCGATGAGACCAGCTATAGCAAGTCGTATGAAAGCAAATATCATGACTTTAGTTTTTATTACCCTTGGTATGTAAATAGTGACTCTATATCAAGACCATGATGACGCACAACATCTTTCAAGCGTTTTAATGCTTCAACTTGAATTTGTCTAACACGCTCTCTCGTTAGGCCTATTTCAATGCCTACATCTTCTAAGGTTGCTGGCTCATGGCCGAGTAAACCAAATCGTCTCGCTAATACTTCTGTTTGTTTTGGGTTGAGCTCTTCTAACCATTTTATAATGTGCAGCTTCATATCACTGGTTTGCAGTTGGTTTTCTGGCTCAGCGCCGCGCTCATCCGCGATAATGTCAAGTAGTGCTTTATTCTCATCGTCACCGCCAATAGGTGTGTCGACAGAATTAATGCGTTCGTTTAATTTGAGCATTTTTTGAACGCTAGCGACTGGCTCACCTGTAGCCTCAGCAATTTCTTCTGGGGTGGGTTCATGGTCAAGTTCTTGAGAGAGCTTTCTAGCAGTTCGCAAATATAAGTTGAGCTCTTTAACGATATGGATCGGTAAACGAATAGTACGCGTTTGGTTCATTAACGCGCGCTCAATAGTTTGACGTATCCACCAAGTTGCGTAGGTTGAGAAACGGAAACCGCGTTCAGGATCAAATTTCTCAACAGCACGAATTAGACCCAAGTTGCCTTCTTCAATCAAATCTAGCAAGGCCAAGCCCCTATTGTTATAGCGGCGAGCAATTTTAACCACTAGGCGCAAGTTACTAACAATCATTCGCTCTCGAGATTTTTCGTTACCTTTTAACGCTTCACGCGAAAATTTAACTTCTTCTTCAGCGCTCAGTAAGGGCGAAAAACCAATCTCACCCAAATATATTTGGGTGGCATCTAGCTGTTTAGTGCTGACGTCTAAGACATCAGTTTGTGCTTTTGAGGCTGCAGTTTCGCTAAGCTGTTTTGTGGTCATGATTCACCCCTATTAACTTTGTAAAGTTAATTTAGTGAGAGCTTGAAAAGCGGATCCTATTATGGATGAGCCAATATAGGAATTATTTTTTTGGCAAGAATTTGAAGGGATCAAGAGACTTCCCTTTACGCCTGATTTCAAAATGCAGCATAACAGCACTGGAACCCGTACGACCCATGGTTGCAATTTTTTGTCCTTGCTTAACATAACGTTGCTCGCTAACTAAAATCGAATCGTTGTGCGCATATGCGCTTAATAAATCATTATCATGCTTAATAATTACCAGATTTCCATATCCCTTTAACGCGTTACCTGCATAAACAACTTTACCACTAGCAGCTGCATATATTGGGGAATACAAATCGCCTTTTATATCAAGCCCACGGTTGGTACCATCGTTACCGACTACCGCAGACGTTGACATACCTGATGCTGGCCATATCCAATTTACATTATTATCAGGTTTATTCGACGGTTGGTGTTTTTTATCTAATTTTTTTCGATGAATTTTGTTTCCCCTCTCACCATACGCCAGTGTTTTAACCGGGTCAACTACAACTTTAGTAGCGCTATTTGCTTTTGATGTTATACCGTTGTTTTTATTCTTATTATATTTTGGAGATGGTGCAATTAAGGTCAAGGTTTGACCGGGATATATGCTGTAGGGAGCTTGTATATTATTATATTTAGCGATATCTCTGTAATCATTACCACTGTAAAATGCAACGGCGAAGAGAGTGTCGCCCCTCTGAACTTCATATGTCTCACCCTCTATTTCAGTGAGATTATTTTGTTTAGCGACAGTGGTGTTAAGTGACATAACCGGAGCTGGCTGCGAACGACCACTGCATGACGCCACCAAGATGAGCGCGAAAACACAAATCCCTACCTTTGCAAAGATCAGTAATTTCCGTTTGATCAAGCAAATCATGTATTTGTTACCCGAATACTAAATAGAGAGCGACGGCGAGTGCAACAGTGCCCCAGCCGATAATCTCTATGTATTTTTTTAGTTTAGTTTCCACTATTGGTCCGCCGTATTTCATCAAGGCTGCAACTAAAAAGAAACGCATCCCTCGGCCAATGGTTGAGGCGATTATGAAAGGAATGAGTGGCATATGTAAAAAACCAGCACTGAGCGTAAACACTTTATATGGAATAGGGGAGAAGCCAGCTATAAAAACTACCCAAATACCATATTCTTTAAACCAAAGTGTGGCTTGGGCTAGTTTATCTTGATAGCCCATGTCGATAACTACAGGTTGAATAAAAGTTTCGAATGCAAAATATCCTAACAAGTAACCCAATATACCGCCAATAACCGAAGCAACGGTGGTGACTAAGGCAAACCGCCATGCTTTTTGTGGCTGACTAAGCGCCATGGGAGCCAACATAACATCCGGTGGAATAGGAAAGAACATAGATTCACAGCAGCTTAGCCCCGCGAGGTACTTTTCAGCATGTTTGTGTTGTGCCCATTTGAGGCAAAGTCCATAACAGGTTTCGAATAGCTTCACAGCAAGTCGCCTGCAATTAAAGGCACGAAACGCACTGACTCAATCGTTTTTTCGATAAACTCGTCACCTTGGCGGTCAATGCACTTCAGACTTTGTTGTTCATCTCCGACTGGAATAATTAAGCGCCCCCCGTCGTTAAGTTGGTCCAGTAAAGCCTGTGGCAGTTTTGTGGCTGCTGCCGTAACAATAATGCCGTCAAACGGACATTTACTTTGCCAACCTTGCCAGCCATCACCATGCTTCATTGAAATATTGTGAAAGTCGAGTTGGTTCATGCGACGTTTTGCTTGAAACTGCAAAGCCTTGATGCGTTCGACTGAATATATGTGCCCAAAAATACCTGCTAAAATTGCAGTTTGGTAGCCAGAACCAGTACCAATTTCTAAGATTTTCTTAGGCAGTGCTGGCGCGTTAAGCAATAACTCTGTCATTTTTGCCACGATATATGGTTGCGATATCGTTTGCCCTTGTCCAATAGGTAGGGCGGTATTTTGATAAGCTTTGTGTTTAAGTGCGTCTGGAATAAAAATTTCGCGAGGTATCTTAGCAATAGCAGTTAATACTCTATTGTCCGTTACGCCTTCTTGTTCTAATAGTTGCGCGAGTTGTAAACCCTTGCGAGATGATATTGCCATTTCTATTCCTAGTTCATCGTTTCTTTGGTGTTCAACCAAGCGTTCATTTTGCTTACTTTCTGATGCACCGTCATATCCACAGACAGCGGCGTTACAGAGCAGTAATTGTTATTCACGGCGTCAAAGTCAGTACCTTCACCCGCATCCTGCTCACTACCCAATTTGCCATACCAATATATGGTTCTGCCAAATGGGTCCATGCTTTCTACCATCGTTTCTGCACGATGACGTTTACCTAGCCTCGTAGCTGCTATACCTTTGATGCAGTTATAAGGAATGGCGGGTACATTTATATTTAAAATCTCGTTTTGTTCTAGAGGATGCGAAGTAAGGCGGCGAATAATATTGCAAGTCACCTTTGCAGCGGTATCGAAATGATCTTCTTTTTTGCTACAAAGTGAAACAGCTATAGCCGGCAAGCCCATATGGCGTCCTTCTAACGCTGCCGCTACCGTACCTGAATAAATCGTGTCATCACCTAAATTAGGGCCGTGGTTAATACCAGACACGACTAAATCAGGTTCCTGCAGCATGAATTTGTTAATACCCAATTGGACGCAATCTGATGGTGTGCCATTCACCGCATAGAAGCCATTTGGCATTTTCTCAATGCGCAACGGTGTATGCAGTGACAGTGCGTTACTCATGCCGCTGCAGTTGCGGTCAGGCGCAATCACCGTGACATTATGTTCTTTTGATAAGTACTCAAAAAGTACCGCTATTCCTACTGCATTTACACCGTCATCATTGCTCAATAATATGTTCATGTGTTATTCGCCTTTTTACTAGTTGCCTGCCCAGCGCCTTCATATTCGCAACACTGTGATGCGATAACATGCTTTGATACCAAATTAGTCGGGTATTTATGCAGGCAAGAATTAACCATGACTTGCTTAAACATCTACCAGTTCTCTGACAATCGAGGTTGCAAAACAGCCCGCAGGAAGCGAAAACTGCATCTTCAAATTATTATCTTCTATTTGCCAAGTAAATCCTTGTGGAATAATACGAATAGCTCTTCTTTCTTGTATTAAGCCTAACGAATTAAGTGTTTGGATGATGTCAGGAAATTGTGCGACACAGTTCAGCTCCAACGCTCTGGTCATTGCAGTTGAATGCAGCTTGCCGTCACCCCATAAAGGTGCGGTAATGTTGATATCAAATTCGGCTAATCGTTTTATTATATCAGCGTGTTCACATTCATCTTCGAACACAAAAAAACTGTTTGAGCCACTCAATTGCATAGCGTCGCCAAGCAAGGGTTGATGGAAGTTTTGTTGCACTATTCGTTGGTGAATCATTTCATTGAATAACCAGCTTCGCAATGCCGATATAGCCATGGAACGTTTATTACGATTACGGATGCTTTCACCATCTATCAGTTTTTCGGCTAAGGCAAGATTACCACCCTGCAGCAAGTTGGCACTTGCCGTTACTTGCTCGGTATCTTTTAGTGTCAGTCTAACTTCGCCAAAACGTTGGCCGCCGTAATAATTTGGTGCACCTTGGTGTTTTATACTCGCTAGGCGTTGTTCTAATGCGGGGATATCAAATTTGGCATCATCCTTTGAGGTCGATGTTAAGTTTCTCAATATGAGTTCGAATTTATTGCCTTTGAGCACGCCAACACGTAATTTTCGATCATTACGTGTGACCTGTAAAATTTTCGCACCTTGAAGTTCAAACTCATCCCAATTAGGTTCTTTTTTGTTGGCAATATGCACTCCAAACCATTGTCGGGTTAACGCGAATTTATCTTTTCTGCCAGCGTAAGTAATATCGCGCAAGTGCAGTTTGCTGAATCTTGCGAGTGACTCAGCGACGAACGCGGTATTTAGGTTAGTCTTCTCCAACCATAAGAAAATGTGCTCGCCTTCACCGCTGGGCTCAAATCCGAGTTGCTCCTCAACAATAAAATCGTGCATTTCTTGTTTAAGCGTGGCGCTACCTAGTGCATCACCGAACAACCTAGACCAATGCGAAATCGATAATGACATTCAGCTATCTACGCGGACATATGAGCACGACAGCGTGGCATGCAATGCCTTCTTCTCGTCCTACAAAGCCAAGCCCTTCAGTTGTCGTCGCTTTAATGCTGATATCCTTGACCGAAACACTCATAGCGTCAGAGATTGCTTCGCGCATAAAGTTAATGTGAGGTGCCATTTTTGGTGCTTGAGCTTCAATCGTAATATCTGCATTACTTAGCATATAGCCTAAATCTTGAATACGTTGGTAAACCTGCCTTAATAGCTCTAGGCTGCTGATGTTTTCGTAGCTTTTGTCAGTGTCTGGAAAGTGATGCCCAATGTCACCTAATGCCAATGCTCCGAGAAGCGCATCGCATAATGCATGTAAAGCAACATCACCATCGGAGTGAGCAATTAAGCCGCGTTCATGGACTATGCAGATACCACCAATTGTTATTGGACCCATTCCACCAAACTGGTGTACATCGTAACCATGACCTATACGGAACATAGAGTACCTCCTTGCTGACTATTTTTATCATTGTCTGTGAATGTATCATTGCTTAAATAAAACGCGGCCAATGCTAAATCGCACGGGCGGGTTATTTTTATGTTGGTAGTGCGTCCTTCAATGAGTTTTACACTCGCATTGACATGCTCCATTGCTGAAGCTTCATCGGTAATATCAATATTATTATGTTGCGCGAGTTCAATCGCATTTATTAACTTTTTTAGTGGAAAAAACTGCGGTGTTTGCGCTCGCCAAAGCTGAGTGCGTTCGACTGTTTCTTCAATTTCAGCTATTGGACTATTTTTATTTGAGGAAGCTCGTTTTATTGTATCAGTAACAGGGACTGCCAATATGGCGCCGTCACAAGTGTTAATACTGGCGAATAAATTATCGAGTTCTGCATGGGTTATGCAAGGTCTTGCCGCATCATGCACTAATATCCACGAATTTGCATTTGCTATTGGTTCGGCTAAGCAATGCTGCAAACCGCTTAATACTGAATTGACTCTTTGGGTTCCGCCAATAACGGTTTCAATTAAGGGGTTTTGAGACGCTTTTAATAATTTAAAAATCGTGTCTTGCGGATGTAAAACGACAACAATGCGTTGAATTTGATGGTGGGACAGCAATGCGTCGAGCGTATGCTCGATCACAGTTTGATTACCAATGGTAAGATATTGTTTTGCCACCGATGACTTCATTCTACTGCCAATACCGGCGGCAGGAACAACGGCTACAAATTTTTCTACTGCTGTCAAAATTACTTCTCTGGGGGTAAAATTCGGTAAAAAGTTTCGCCGTCTTTAATCAGACCTAGTTCGTTGCGTGCTCTTTCTTCAATAGATTCTAAACCCAGTTGAAGATCGCTAATATCAGCTTTGAGAAGCGCGTTGCGCTGTTTTAGATTCGCGTTTTGTTTTTGCAATTCTTCTACTTCTGATTTCATCAGGTTGTAATCCGCGATGCTATTCTTGCCAAACCAAAGGCGAGCTTGCAGTAAACCCAGCAGGGCAATCAATATGACGAGTATCCATCTATTGCGCATAGCTCATTCCTTATTGGCTTTATTTATATTGGTTACCAAGCAACTTACCGCTAAGCTTATTTAATAATTTATCTTTTTTGTTGTCTACTGCATTTATTATCTGTGATTTTAATAGCTCATTTAGGTTGTCAATATCACCTTGCGTTGCAGTTAGCAGGGCATCAACGGAAGCCAGTTGTTGACCCGACTGTCCTAATTGCTCCGCCACTTTCGTATCTAATTTAGTTTTTAACTCCCTTAGCTTACCAGAACTATTGCCAGTCAGGCCACTAGAAAGAGCTTGCAACATTTTTTTGTCCAAATCTGATTTTATTTTGATAGATGGGCTAGTAAGGATACCAGAAAAATAAGTGCTCAATTTTAGCTCAGACAAGCCTGAAATTATTTCAGCCATCGCATCTGTTAGATCATTTTCACCTGTGGCTTTTAACTTCAAGGTACTAAGATCGAATACCGACGAACCAGACAACTTGCCATCGACTACGTTTAATTCACCTGTGCTGGCAAGTAAACCGGACTCTAGTAATGCATTTAGTTTTTGCTTTGACTGTTCTGGTGCTAATTCAATTGAATCTAATACTACGCCTTTAATATCCCAGTTTTGCACTGAATTTACCTTACCTTCAATGATTTCAAAAGTACCGTTTAAGTTAATGTTAGTCCAATTATTGGCCTTGCTTGAATTGACTGAAAATGAAGTTGGCTTGCCTATAAGCGCATGTTGATTTGTTATATCTTGCCAAGCAGTTTGAATTTTTTGGTCTTGCCATTTAAGGTTGACTGCTGCGTTCTTGATCCAAACATTGGGTAAGCCATCATCCACTGTAGTTTGTTCAATAACAGGATTATCGGAACTGCTAAATAGCATATCCATGACAATTAACAGGCCTTGAGTGTAAATTTTAGCCTTTTCACCGAATAAATGCTGAGTTACGTTGCTAATAGCGCCTTCGTTTCCGGCAACTAGGCCTTTGAGCAGGGCAAAGTCTTCTTGAGGTGCAGCCTTTAATGCAGATACTGAATTTGCGGAAGCGGCTTGGGCTTCTTTCATTAGGTCGAGAAACGCTAACATGTTTGTTTTGTCTTTTGTTATTGTTTCTTTAATGTCATCAAATTCCTTCTTTGCTGTAATCAAATTAGCTGGGTTTTTATAGTCAGTTTCTTGCAGGACTTTAAGACGCTTTTTAAAAGCAGTTAATTTCTCTTTGCTAGATAAAGCTGCATATTTGTCTTGAATGGGCTGTTTGTATTGTTCAAGCACTCTTTTTGCTTCAGCAATGGCGGCTGTGGTTTTTAACGGTGATTTTTCTAATATGTCATCTACGCTTGGTAAGTCTGCCAGGGTTGGGAAGGCAAAAATCGAGGTTTGCGCATCAGGTTGAATATAGATCGCACCGGCGCTGTCGCGTTTGGTATCAAACTCAACATCTTGTACAGTGAGTTCATCAATAATGAGTTTTTTGCTTAATAACGGCATAAAATTAACATCGGCTTTGAGCATCGCAATGTCAATTTTATTGTAAAGAGGGTTGGCGTTATCAGTGGCTTGCAGTCGAGTCAGAGTTAAACCAAATGGAAAAAGGCTATGCTCGACGGCGTCAATATTCACCTCTGCACCAGATGCATCACCAAGTGCATTTTGCGCAAGCGTTTTTAACAATGTATTGGCAAAGAATAAATAAAACACCGCAATAATAGTAATCGTTCCTAGGGGAATCGAAATCCAAAGGGCTATTCTGCCGTGTTGCGCTGCTGGCAATTTTGAAGAAAAACGATGCCTAAACATAAAATAATCCTTGTGACGTTTATAAATATTGTCGTTTGCACGCGACTAAATCAATGACTAAAAACAAGCCTCTTCGTGGGATGAACAAGCTTTAAACAATTTACTGAAAATAATTATAGCTGATAAGCACGTAACAACCAATGAAAACGCGGTTTTGTTTATGCGTTTATGGTTAAAAATTAGGGTGTTATATTAGCGGTATAAATACCTGTAAAATTAGTTGATAAAACTGAGTAAATTTTTTGCTCACAAAGGTAGTTTTTCATTGCAATTAGGCTTATCGTGAGCGAACTTTTTAAGCTGCAAAATTAGGGCAGCATCAGTACAAAAGATAGTGCTAAAAATAGTGCTAAAAAGAGTGCAAAATACAACTGTGAGGCAAGCCAATGTTAGTGAACAATACAATCAATAATACCTGTCCGATCCGACAGAAAATACGCGAGTTTTACCGCATCGGTGAATCAGAGGCTATTGATCATATTTTACCTGAAGCGGAAGTGAATATGGCTGCTCGTTCACGCGCATGGGAACGCGCTAGGACCATGGTTTTGCAAATTCGCCGCGAGCAACAAGGCCACGGTGGTGTTGATGCGCTATTAAATGAATTTTCGTTGTCAACAGCGGAAGGGATTGTATTGATGTGTTTAGCTGAAGCGCTGTTGCGTGTACCCGATAAACACACGCAAGAAGAGCTGATCCGCGACAAGCTTTCAAAAGGAGAATGGACACCTCACTTAGGTAATAGCGATTCATTATTCGTTAACGCTTCCGCTTGGGGATTATTGTTAACCGGCAATATGGTTAACTATGCAGACAAACGCAAATCTGAGCAGTTCGGATTACTCAAAAAGACCATGGGTCGTTTAGGTGAGCCGGTTATACGCAAAGCAATGAAAATTGCAATGAAAGTGATGGGTCGCCAATTCGTTATGGGCGAAAGTATCGAAGATGCTGTTGAAAGAGCTGCGAAAAAAGAAACCCAAGGTTATGTCTATTCCTACGACATGTTGGGTGAAGGCGCCAGAACAGGCAAAGATGCCGAGCGCTATTATCAGGCTTACGTTAAAGCTATTGAAGTGATAGGTAAAGCGGCAAAGGGACGCGGGCCGCGCAAGAGTCCGGGGATTTCTGTAAAGCTTTCAGCTATTCACCCACGCTATGATTTTGCTAAATATGATCGCGTTATGGAAGAAATTCCTGCAAAACTAAAAACCTTATGCATAATGGCCAAGAAGTATGATATCGGTTTGACGGTTGATGCTGAAGAGTCTGAGCGACTCGACATATCTCTGGATATTATCGAAAAAGTATTTAGTGATCCCGATTTAGGAGGTTGGGACGGTTTTGGGTTAGCCGTTCAGTCATATCAAAAACGCGCCATTTTTGTAATCGAATGGTTACGTGAATTGACACTCAAAGTGGGCCGTAAAATGATGGTTCGCTTGGTCAAAGGCGCGTATTGGGATACTGAAATAAAGCACAGCCAACAAGGTGGTTTTGACGATTTCCCCGTGTTCACTCGTAAAACCTCTACCGATGTTTCTTATCACGCGTGTGCAAATAGAATGTTGGCATATCGTGACAGCATCTATCCGCAATTTGCGACTCATAATGCTTACACTGCGTCAGTTATTATTGAGCTTGCAGGTGATGATAAAGAAGGCTTTGAATTTCAGTGCTTACATGGAATGGGCGATTCTTTATACGATCAAGTGGTGACTAAAGATAAGATCCAATGTCGAGTTTATGCACCTGTTGGTGTTCATGAAGAATTGTTAGCTTATTTGGTTCGCCGTTTATTAGAAAATGGAGCCAACTCATCGTTCGTCAATGCGATAGTTGATGACAGCCTGCAAGTTGAATCACTCTTAGAAGATCCAGTAGAACGCACACAGCGTTTGCAGGTTCGGGAGAACAAGCAAATTGTTATGCCAGTTGATTTGTATGCGCCAAGCCGAGCAAATGCCCGCGGCTTTGACATCTATGATTTGAATGCGACTCTGGATTTATCGCTGAGATTAGAGAAATGGTTTGAAGAGCATGTAAAAGCACTTGGTAATGTAGAAGAGACTGAAAATCAGATCATCGTTCGCAACCCCGCTTTATTAAGCGAAATCGTTGGAACGCATTATTTTCATAGCAAAGCAGATATGCTAGCTATGCTTGAACGCACAACCAAAGCGTCAGAGTCTTGGTCGAAAGAGCCGGTGGAAGATCGAGCAGACCTATTAATGCGCATTGCTGGCATTCTTGAACGTCATATGGACGAGTTAATTGGCTTGTGTATAAAAGAAGCGGGTAAGATTACTGCAGATAGTATTGATGAAGTTCGCGAGGCTGTGGATTTTTGCCGTTACTATGCAGTTGAAGCTAAACGACTTGATCCCGCAAATCGTTTGCAATCCCGTGGAGTGGTTCTTTGTATCAGCCCTTGGAATTTCCCGTTGGCTATTTTTATGGGACAAATAGCAGCAGCGTTAGTTGCTGGAAACACCGTCATCGCCAAACCGGCGGAGCAAACCAGTTTAATTGCTAAACGTGCTTTGGAATTGATGATATCTGTGGGCTTGCCTGAAGATACAGTCAATATAGTTATTGCTAACGGCCCTGATGTGGGCGATGTACTTTTACCTGACGAGCGCATTCAATGCGTCATGTTCACGGGCTCAACGCAAACAGGCACGTTAATATCGCAAATATTAGCGGCTCGCGGCACGGAACAGGTTCCATTGATTGCAGAAACCGGCGGTCAAAATTGCATGATTGTTGACTCAACGGCGCTTCCTGAACAAGTAGTAGATGATGTTATTATATCAGGTTTCTTAAGTGCTGGTCAGCGTTGCTCAGCCTTGCGAGTATTGTTTGTGCAAGAAGATATCGCTGATGTTGTGAGCGAAATGATTGTCGGTGCTATGCAAGAATTATCACTGGGTGACCCTGCATTTTTGTCCACAGACATTGGGCCAGTCATTGATAAAAAAGCATTAAAAGCACTCAACGATCACGCTCAATACATGCAAGAAAACGGAAAGTTACTGCACAGATGTGAGTTACCTGCAGACGACGGTAACTTTTTTGCGCCGCACTTTTTTGAGATAGATAACATTGACGTGTTGAAAAAAGAAGTCTTTGGACCCTGTGTGCATTTGGTCCGCTTTAAAGGCAAAGAAATAGATAAAGTCATACAGCAAATCAATAGCACAGGTTTTGGTTTGACGATGGGCGTCCACTCTCGGATTGAAGAGCGTGCTATCGAATTGGCGCATCTTTCTAGAGCGGGTAACGTATATATTAACCGCAACATGACTGGTGCTATCGTTGGCGTTCAGCCGTTTGGCGGACGAGGATTGTCAGGCACTGGCCCTAAAGCCGGTGGTCCTAACTATTTACCGCGTTTGATGAAAGAAAGGGCGACACCAAAAGTGGCATCGCAAGTTGAAAATTATGCCGATGATAAAGCAATTCAAAGTGATGCAACTGCGGTAGCTGAAGCTAACAACCTTATGGACTCGGCATTGGCTGTTGAAAACCAGTGGCGCTTAACAACACTGATCAGTCGTATTTCGTTTGTACGTCAACTGTTAGCAAAAATTGCTAATGTTGAAATTGTTGAAGAACTTGCTGAGGATTTAAATCAAACACTAGCGACAGCTAGAACCCAGCTGATTGCTATTGAGCGTAGGTTGCGCGCACCCATTCACTTGCCTGGTCCTACTGGTGAATCGAATACCTTACATTTGGAACCTCGAGGCGTATTAGTGTGTTTTGCCGATAAAGACGTTACTTTTGAATACTGGATGCTATCAATTGTAACTGCATTAGCAACCGGTAATTTAGTTATTTCGGTGGTATCAGACTTGTTCTATGAAGAGGCTCTGACATTCAAAGAAAAATTGGCTAGCACAGGGGCTCCAAATTCAGTTTTCCAAGTGGCAAACTTGTGTCACCTGGAAGCTTTATTGATGAACAAGGGTTTGACAGGTGTTGTGGTGGATAGTCGGACTGACCGAAGTGCCTATATTTCTGCCAAACTAGCTGAAAGACAGGGTGCAATATTACCGGTTATTACGGCTGAATATAACGACAACTTGATCCAGCGCTTGGTTACTGAAAAGACAATCAGTATTGATACCACGGCATCAGGCGGGAATACGTCGTTGATGACATTGGTTGAAGACGACGATTAAAAGTCCGATTGAATGAGTTGAGCAGGGTAAAACCTGCTCATTTTTTTAATTAATGTTTTTATTAAAAAGTAGCGGATCGAGTTAATTAGATCACTGCAATCCTTTGTGCGCTGGCATCGAAAGCTTCGTCACTATTGCGATCGCGCGCACGGTAAATGCAACAACGCAGCCAAGTCCTATGGCGTAAAAATCAATAATACCTAACAAACTATAACAAATACAGTAAGTAAGCGCGCCGCACAATGACGCAGTGATATAAATTTCTTTTTGAAAGACGATAGGAACATCATTCAGGATAACATCGCGAATGATTCCGCCTAAACACGCACTAAACACCCCCATTATAACCGCAACGGGAATTTCAGCCCCTAAGCTCAATGCCTTTTCGGCGCCCAAAACACTGAATAATGCCATGCCCACAGCATCAGCCCATAGCAATGCGTTTGATTTACGAGATATTTGCTGGGCAGCGAAATAGGTGATGACAGCAGAAACACTGCATATGACCACATAATACCAATCGACTAACCAAAAAACAGGCACGTCTAATATAACGTCGCGTAAGGTGCCTCCGCCGATACCGGTGACATTACCGATAAAAACAAACCCCACCCAATCCATTTTTTTCTTAGCCGCCAATAATGCACCAGAAATAGCAAATGAGGCGGTTCCAGCAATATTGATGACTAGCAAGAACGTTAGCATTTTATCAACCTTCTATGAATTTTTTTTATTTTGAGTGAGGGAAACGGCATGGCCGCAATTGAATCAACTTAGGGAATTGGATTGTCCTTTTTTGCGCCCAAACAGACCCAAGTAACCGCCAATGGTAACACTAATCAATGCGAGTATGGTGCCGCGTTTAAACCATTGCATTTGTTTGCTATGTCCTTTCGTTATTGCATTGCCTTGATGTATTCTTGTTGTGATCCCAATTTATCGCTTGCATTTCAAAATAGTCTATTTTTTAACATGTATGTTGAAAGGTTTGCGAACACAAGCATTCGGCGATATTGTAAAGACATACCCGATGCCAACCTTTTTATTAGCAAGTTGAGACCATGGAAATTGAATTAAAACTCGTTGCAGACCAAGACGCACTCACCAGCTTCGAGCAAACGCTATTACCGAAGTTAAAAGGTAAGGTAAAGCGCAGTTCTTTTGAGGTATTCAATGATTATTATGACACCCCAGAGCAATTTTTGGGCAAGCGTAAAATGGGTTTTCGTATTCGTCGAGTTAATGACCATATTGAACAGACAGTAAAAACTAGAGGTAAGGTCAAAGGTGGCTTACATCAACGTCCCGAATACAATATCGATTTAGACAAAGCACATCCAGATTTAGAAAAGTTTGACTCTGAAATATGGGATAACGACATTAATGTACAAGAGGTGAATAGACAACTACAAGTGCAATTTTCAACCCATTTTCATCGCGTCACTTTTGATATTGTGGATGCTGAAAATCACATAGAACTGGTATTTGATAGTGGCGAAGTCAAACATCGCTTGGGATCACTACCGATTGGTGAAATCGAGATTGAATTGAAAGCAGGCACGCCCACTGCATTGTTCGATTTGGCCGATGAAATAAGCAAAGTCACTCCCGTTCGTTTAAGTAATGTAACCAAAGCTGCGCGTGGCTATCAGTTAATGAATGGCAGTATTTCAGACTCATTTGAGCTTCCTATATTCTTAAACTTAGACGCTGAAGATAGCACCGAAGATGGTTTATGCAAGGCTATTGAGTGCGCGTTGTCGCATTGGCAGCATCATGAGTATGTATATTTGCAATCGGGTTATACAGGGGCATTAAAAGAAATAGCGCAAAGCGTTCGACTACTATTACAATGTGTGTCTTTGTATTTGCCAGTGCTGCAATGTCAGGAACTACTAAACTTACATAAGCAACTTCTTGTTTTGTCTGAGCAATGGTCGTGGCAAGATGACTTGCGATGCATTCGTAAACTGCGTTCTAATAAAGGTCCGTTTAGTCGCAGAATACCCAAAAATCAAGCGTTGATGGGTTACCTCAATGGTCGCCGGGAAGGTTTGTTAACAGTGCGATCACCTGAACAATTATTAGTCTCTATGGAAAGCAGTCAAGTGCAACTGGGCGCATCAAGATTACTGATTGAGAAACCATGGAGAGCACAAGCAACAGGTCATCAAATTCCGGTTGTAAAGCATGCCAAAGGCTGGTTGTCACTAGGCTGGCAGACGGTCATGCAAAGCTTACCATCAGAAGTTGAAATGCACTACACCAAATACATTGCACTGGAGGCGCTGTTGCGCCAAACACTACTCAATGGATTCCTGCTCGCTGATTTGTTTGCCGAGAGCCGAGGTAAATTCAGAGCGCCTTGGTTGGATTTAGTGGAAGGCATTGATGAGATTAAAGCGCTGATGTTTTTGCGAAGTGTATTGAAGGAAGTTGATATTGAAGATGCGGAAGACTTAGATAATTGGATTAACGATAAATTGACCAGTGTTATTACGGTGATGGAAAAGAGTCGCAAAGTGGCAATGAGTGCTGAGATTTATTGGTAACATGTCTATCGAATTTATAGGAGATGAGGTTTTTCCGTCATATTGTTCTTGAATTACACCTATTCTACAACCATATACGATCTGTATAGCGCCGGCAACTGTAAGTATTGAGCTAACATCGCGTTTATTGATCAGTTTTGAAGCGGTGTTGCAAACCGGTTGTGCTTTACTGGAGCAGTGGCTTCCAATTTTAGGAACTAAACCGGCTAATCGATTTAACTGGTTACCAGAATCGATTTTATTCAATTTATTTATTCACGGAAAACGCTTATCTTAATACCAAGCAAAACATTAAGCGTTTTATTAGCAATCTTTAATCACTTAAATTAAAAGGAAACAAACAATGACAATGATAAACAAATCAATCCCAGAATTTTCGGTAGAAGCTTTTCACGATGGTGAATTCAAAACTATTACTAACGAAGATGTAAAAGGAAAATGGTCTATCTTCGTATTTTACCCAGCGGATTTTACATTCGTGTGCCCAACAGAGCTGGAAGACATGGCTAAAAAACATGACGAGTTACTAGGTCTTGGAGTCGAAGTTTACTCTGTATCAACGGACTCACATTTCGTGCATAAAGCATGGCATGACACGAGTGAAGCAATTGGCAAAGTTAAATACCCTATGCTTGCTGACTCAACAGGTGCTCTGACTCGTGCATTTGATATTATGATAGAAGAAGATGGTCGTGCTTTACGTGGTACTTTCTTAGCAAATCCAGACGGCATCGTCAAAGTTGAAGAGGTTCATGACTTGGGTATCGGTCGTTCAGCAGCTGACATGGTTCGTAAAGTGAAGGCAGCTCAGTATGTCGCTGACAACGACGGTGAAGTTTGCCCAGCGGCTTGGGAACAAGGTCAAGCGACTCTGACGCCAAGCCTTGATCTTGTTGGTAAGATCTAAGCTTCGTTAGAAAATATGTTTGGGGAGCGCTCGCTCCCCAATATTCAGGCTGTTGCGTAATGAGTTACATACAAAAAACGCCTAAGCTATAACGACTGCTTTTAGAGATGACAACATGCTTAAAAGCGAAATATTGAAAACAAGAACTTGAAAGCAGAGGCTTTCACCCTTTACTTATCTCAACTACCAAGCTGAAAAGGATAGGGTTCATTAATTGAGCTGGGTTTTATGTAACCTTTTCTTGATGAATCATCCCATAAGTAAATGGTGAAGCCCTTTGCTACAACCCATTTAGAGTGAAAGGAAAAACCATGTTAACTCCGGATATATTGACAGCTTTAGCGCAGTATGCGAAAGATATGCAACACAACGTCACTTTAGTGCAACAGGCTGGTGAGCACGAAAAGAGAGCAGAACTCAAAGAAATGTTAACGCAATTTGCGTCTATATCAGACAAGATTACGCTTGAAGAACGAGACGACTCAGCGCGTTTTCGCAGCGCAGTGAGCTTCGGTTTAGAGGTTAATGGTAAGCCAAGCGGCATTACCTTTTCAGGCGTTCCTGGTGGACATGAGTTTAATTCATTTGTGTTAGCCGTGCTGCAAGCCGGCGGTGTAAAATTAAAGCTTGATGAAAATGTTCAAAGCATGATCAAGAAAGTGATCAACCCGCTTAAGTTTCAGGTCTACGTTAGCTTGAGTTGCCATGCATGCCCAGACGTCGTGCAAGCAATGAATCAATTTGCGCTATTGAATGGCAATATTGAATCTGAAATGATAGATGGTAGCGTTTATCCAGATTTGGTCGAACAAAATGGTATTCAAGGTGTACCGACTGTTTTTATGAATGGCAAAGTGTTTGCGACAGGTCAGATAGACACCGCAAAACTGATCGACAAATTAACACAGTCTCAACCTGAAATGCTGCAAGCCAACGACAATGTTGAGCAGCTTCCACTGCAAGACGTTACCGTTATTGGTGGTGGCCCAGCGGGTGTTGCTGCTGCTATTTATTCAGCGCGTAAAGGGCTGAAAGTTACCATTATTGCGGATCGTTTTGGTGGACAAGTAAAAGACACTATGGGAATTGAAAATTTGATTTCCGTGTCAAAAACCACAGGCCCTCAATTAACGACATCATTGATGGACCATATGAATGACTACGAAGTAACCGTACGTGAGCATTTCCGTGTTGACAAAATTAAGAAAGGTGATATCAAAACGCTGATATTAACGTCAGGTGAAGTGATTGAAACGAAAACAATTATAATTGCAACCGGCGCTAACTGGAGAGAGCTAGGAGTACCTGGCGAAAAAGAGAATATTGGTAATGGTGTTGCCTATTGCCCGCATTGTGATGGTCCTTTCTACAAGGGTAAAGACGTTGCTGTGATTGGTGGCGGTAACTCAGGTATCGAGGCTGCAATTGATTTATCGGGCATTGTAAAGTCGGTCACCGTGTTTGAGTTCATGCCAGAATTGAAGGCAGACCAAGTGTTGATGGACCAAGTGAATGCAAGGGACAACATCAAGATCATTAAAAATGCGGCAACCAAGGAAATCCATGCCAAAGACGGTAAAGTTAATGCCATCGAATATATTGACCGCGCAACGAATGAAGCGCACATGCAAACCTTGCAAGGTGTGTTTGTACAAATTGGTTTGGTACCAAATAGCTCGGTGCTAAAAGGTGTTGTTGATTTAACTAAACATGGCGAAGTCATTATTAATGAGAAAAGCCAAACCAGTGAAGCCGGTATTTATGCCTGTGGTGATGTGACAACGGTACCTTATAAGCAAATTGTGATTGCAATGGGTGAAGGTGCAAAGGCATCGTTGGCTGCTTACGATCATATCTTAATGAGCAAGCCGCTTAAGAAAACTGAGTCTGTAGCCGCTTAGTAACGGTTGTTGAGTTAGTTAGCTAAATGAATTAAAAATGCGCTACGGTTAGTTGAAGCGCCTTTTTTTTGTCTAAAAATTATTTATATCATTATCTAAAATTGTCTAAATAGTTCTCTGGAATGCTTTCTATTTTGGCAACGCCAGACGCGATAGCTGCTTTTGCAACTGCTGTTGCAATGCGCTTGCACAGCCTAGGGTCCATTGGTTTAGGAATAATATAATGCTTACCGAAAGTGAGAGACTGTGATTGGCTAGCAATCAACACTTTTTCAGGCACCGGTTCTTTTGAAATACTTCTCAATGCTTCAACCGCAGCCACTTTCATTTCATCATTAATGACGGATGCTCTTACATCTAAAGCGCCTCTAAAAATAAATGGAAAACAAAGCACGTTGTTAACTTGATTTGGGTAGTCAGAGCGTCCGGTCGCCATAATTAAATCATCGCGCTCAGCATGCGCTAATTCCGGTTTAATTTCAGGGTCGGGGTTGGAGCAAGCAAATACGACTGGGTTTGGTGCCATCAGTTTTAGCGCTTCTGGGGGAAGCAGATCAGGACCACTTAATCCTAAAAAGACATCAGCTCCTGCCAGCACATCTTCTAATGTGCGTTTGTCAGTATTATTGGCAAATAAAGCTTTGTGCGGCGTTAGCTCTTCTCGTCTTGTATGGATCACGCCTTTGCGGTCAAGCATGTAGATTTTTTCACGCATAGCACCGCATTTAATGAGTAATTCCATACAAGCGACAGCAGCAGCCCCAGCACCCAAGCAAACAAATATAGCTTCGCCGATTTTTTTGCCTTGTATTTCAAGTGCATTCAACATACCCGCAGTGGTCACTATTGCGGTGCCATGCTGGTCATCATGAAATACAGGGATTTTACAACGCTTTATAAGTTCTTGTTCAATTTCAAAACATTCAGGTGCTTTAATGTCTTCTAAATTAATACCACCAAAGGTGTCAGCGATATTAGCGACGGTATTAATAAATTCTTCTGTGGTGCGGTGTTTAACTTCGATGTCAATTGAATCAATTCCTGCAAAGTGCTTAAACAACAATGCTTTGCCTTCCATTACAGGCTTGGAGGCGAGGGGACCTAAATTACCTAAGCCAAGAATTGCGGTACCGTTTGTTATGACGGCGACTAAGTTGCCTTTAGCGGTATATTTATACGCAGCATTTGGATCTGCTGCAATTTCACGCACAGGTTCTGCTACACCGGGGCTATATGCGAGTGCCAGATCGGAAACAGTGTCGGCGGCAGTGGATAGCTCAACACTAATTTTGCCTGGTTTAGGAAATTCGTGATAATCGAGCGCTTGTTGGCGAAAATCTGGCATGTCGGTCAGGGTCCTTTCGAATATGTTTGTGATACTGTTTTGGTCAGTTGTCAAGGTGACTTACAAGCAAAGTACCAAGGCACTCCAAATGTAGCACATATCGATAGAAAATAAAGAATACAAAAAGTATTAACTTATATTAAACGGCAACTAGTAAGAGCATGATTTTGCGCGAATAATGTTGATTAAATTGGATGTTATAATCTAAGGGCATAATGAGTATTTATGTCAAAAGCAATTAATATATGAATTTTTATATAGTAAAAGGACTATTGGTTTTTTAAGCATTAAAACTTCTGTGCATTAATTTGCACCGTAGATGTGGCTACTAGGCTAAAAATAGTTCATTCTTTTAACTACATAATAGTGTGTTTACTGCGTCGAAAATGGGTGACGCGATAAAGCTCAACTAAGCGATGTGTCGTTAATATATGTCGTTAATATTTGTTCTGAAGTTAGAAGTTCAGTGCGCAGCGATAGGTAATACGCGGTGAAATGCAAGGCGCGGCCATGATGCAAAGCGCCGTCAAAAGAAAGAATTGCTAAATAACTGCAGATAAGTTTGTGTCTTGTACATTAATAGACACACAAAAAAGAGCAGACACAAAAAAAGAGCGCGATTGGCTCTTTCTAAATTATTCTGTAAGCATAGTTTGTTAGATAATAACTTACTTACCTTTAAGTGCACCAAAACGCTTCTTGAACTTATCAACACGACCACCAGTCTCAGCAGTACGTTGCTTGCCAGTGTAGAACGGATGACATAATGAGCATACGTCTAAATTGATGTCTCTGCCAAGTGTAGAGCGAACAACCATTACGTTACCGCATGAACAAGTTGCTGTGATTTCGTTATACTTAGGATGAATACCTTCTCTCATTGGGATACCTTGTCTATTTAGGCCGTCTCGCTATACAACCCGAAGTTGCACACCAAACGAAATTAATTAAAAAGCAGCTGAATATTCAACTACAGAAATTTGGACCGATATAATAATGGACTTACACTTCTTAATCAAGAAATAACGAAGCAATTGTTGCTGAGCATAAGCGACGATAATTAAATAAGTAACATTGGAGGCATTAAAACCACATAAGGGTAAAAAGACTTCGTAGTTGCTTGCTAAAGGTTGATATCATGATGCCAGAACATAATACTCGAAAGCTGGCAAACACTAACACTGCTAATATTAATAAAAGAGGTTTCATTGCAAGTTATTCAAGTGGCCATTGCTGTGCCCATGTCACAATTGTTTGATTATAAAATTGACAATGCGATTGCAACTAAGTCTGGGATAAACCAATTATCGCAGAATGAAGAAGCATCAACTTCTCCCACAATGACTGGTTCAGATAACAATGAATTGCTCGGTTGTAGAGTCTTAGTGCCTTTTGGTCCGCGCAAGTGCATTGGTATTGTGTTGCGCGTGGATGTCGAATCTGACTATGAAATATCAAAGCTTAAGTCGGTAATTCATATACTCGATAGTGTACCTGTTTGTTCTCAACAGATGTTGACCTTAGGTCAGTGGATGAGCGAGTATTATCATTATCCTATTGGCGAAGTGTTGCACACATTGTTACCTGCGGCGCTGAGAAAGCAGCAGAAAGGCAAAACTAAAGCGGCGGTTGCTACTCAAGCTTATTTGCAACTCGATACTGCAAGCAAAGCAAATGATAAGGTCGATGAACTGCTTGCCCGTTCGCTAAAGCAGTTTGACTTGTATCGTTTGCTCAAAAAAGGCGCTCAGCCGCTATCAGTTATAAAGCAGCAATTTACTGCTGGCATTATTAAAGCGCTCATAGAGAAGTTGCTGATTGAAAAGATAGACCTTGTCGAAAAGCCAGATGAATGGACAACACAATTAACGATATCTGAAAAGCCGGTGCCGAATGTTGAACAAGCAATGGCAATTTCAACGATAAATCTTGCCAGTGGTTTCGACACAATGTTGATTGAAGGTGTCACCGGTAGCGGCAAAACCGAAGTGTATTTGCAAATTATTGAACCGCTGCTGGCGGCAGGTAAACAAGTCCTTATTTTGGTGCCTGAAATTGGCTTAACCCCACAAACTGTAGGGCGTTTTGAAAAGCGCTTTGGGATAAGAGTGGGGACATTGCATTCTAGTCTGAATGACACTGAACGATTACAAGTTTGGCAGCAAGCAAAAGAGGGTAGTTTAGGTATTGTAATAGGGACGCGATCTTGCATTTTTATCGAAATGAAAAACCCTGGAATGATCATTGTGGATGAAGAGCATGATGAATCTTTTAAGCAACAAGATAATCTGAAATATCACGCCCGAGATATCGCTGTTTATCGTGCTAGGCAGTTAAATATTCCCCTGGTGCTGGGCAGCGCGACGCCTTCACTAGAAAGTTTGCATAATGCGTTAGAAAAAAAATATCGACATATTCTATTACCCAACCGCGCAGGCAATGCAGCAATGCCTGCGCAACGCTTAATGAATATTAAGGGCCAACCTATGCAATATGGTATTGCCCAAGGGATGCTCGATAAAATGCAAATACAGCTGGATGCAGGTAATCAAGTAATGGTGTTTGTAAACCGCCGTGGATACGCTCCCGCGTTACTTTGTCATCAGTGTGGACATGTTGAGGATTGTGCTCGCTGTGATAACCCCATGACGGTGCACAAAAGTGCGAACAATCTGCAATGCCATCGCTGTGCTGATATTCGCCACTTGCCTAAAGCGTGTGCCGAATG
>Ga0307930_1000254_pt1 | contig 41422 bp, 42 predicted proteins | sample OrgLakmetageno46_FD_203161 | JGI IMG/M metagenome (GOLD analysis project Ga0307930, IMG submission 203161) | Saline water microbial communities from Organic Lake, Antarctica - #46 | ecosystem: Environmental > Aquatic > Non-marine Saline and Alkaline > Saline | place: Antarctica: Organic Lake...
GAAACACGGAAGGTGTTGGCGCCCATGTTGTAGGTGGCCATATAACCCATTTGCTCATTACCATCCTGGCTAGTGTCGCCTCCACGCATATCGAAGTAGGCGTCCAGTACCAAAGCGCCCAGGGCGTATTCAGCAGCCAGTCCGTAGCTGTTTTCATTGCTGCCGTCGACCGCGCCGTCGTTGGAGTCCATTACAACAGAAACTGTCAGGGCGTCCATGCTGTAGCTGGCACCCAGCTGGTACGGGTAAGATTTGTCTTCCTCGGATTCGCCGTTAATCTGAATACCTGCGTGCAGAGTCAGACCACTAAAGCTAGGAGAGATGTACTGAATCTGATCGTCTTCAACACTGGTGGCGCTGTTATAGGGGTTCAGCGTCGCAATTTCATAGATCGTGTTGCCATAGTCGCCCAGCAGAGCTTCATAGCGAGAATCGTCTGAACCGACCCAAACCTGACCAAAGCTGTCACCGCGAACACCGATGTAAGCTTCGTCTAGATCAGTCAGGCCGTTGCCACTACCCTTCTCAGTAGACTCGATGCCTTGCAGCTCAAGCTTCGCGAAGCCAGTAACACCAGGAGCAATTTCGTGCTCGTGTTTTAGGCCAATGGTTGAGCCGTTGTCGAAAAGCTCGTTGCCATCACCATTCTCGTCAGAATTTTCGTACGTATAAGCGATCTGGACGTTGCCATAAACCTGCGGCATGGAATCCATTCTTTCGGCCAGTTCGGAAGCCGTTTGCATGGCCGCCACAGAGCCGGAGAAGGTTGCGGCGGCGATTGCGGATGCGAGGAGCGTTTTTTTCATGTTGCGTCTTCCTTTTTGATTTAACTCAGGTTTTGTCGCCGGGTTATATTCCCGGTCTTCAGACTTCACCAGTCGTGCTGGATGAATCCTATCCTGTACAAAATGCGTGACACTTGTATGACACGCCGTTCGCCAGGCTTTTTCGTTTTTGTGTTCGTCATTTTCTGATTGAACATCGAGCGCAAGGCGCCTTTTTCTGTCAAACACATACAGCTAGTTGTTCACAAACTGCATTATGCTTCTTTTTAATACAGGAAACCCGTTATTGCAAATTTTCATTACAGTATTTTTCGCTCATTTCGGAGCAATAATGCAATGCTTTATGACATTAATAATTTTCTGATCTTGCAAGAGCGGCGCTACAGCCGTTCATACAAATCCAGGGCCAAGTTTTATTAACATGTTTATAAACAGCATATTGGGAAGCATTATGTTGTTATTGTCAGTTTTTGGTCCGCGCACTGATGCGGTTCGCGCACTGTGACAGAACAGTCAGCACTATAGCGCATCATCAAAGTGCATACATCAGACCATGGTATCACTTCGACGTTTCCAGCATAAAAGTGACAGGCCCGTCATTAACCAGCGCAACCTGCATATCAGTGCCAAACTGCCCCGCCGCCACACGGGCCTCCCCCAGCATAGCCTGCGCCTGGTTAATGAACTGAAGGTAAAGGGAACGCGCCTCTTCCGGCGCTGCCGCCGCGGAAAAACCCGGGCGATTACCGGAACGGGTATCTGCGGCAAGAGTGAACTGGGGCACGACCAATAACGAGCCCCCGGCATCCGCAACACTCAGGTTCATACGGCCGGCTTCATCAGAAAAGACACGGTAACTCACAACCCGCTGACAAAGGCGATTAACGCTTTCGAGGCTGTCGATTTTTTCAATACCGAGAAACAGAAGCAGTCCCTGTTCGATCTGACTTATCCTGGCACCGTCAACACTTACGCTGGCGCTGCTGACTCTCTGGATCAGTCCTTTCATTAACATCCTTTTAAAATAACGCCCTGGCTAACCGGGAGGGCATAAAACGAGCGCGAGTTTAAGCTCGTCAGTCCGGCTGCGCAAGCTCTTTGATGCGCTCTGCAACTTCGTCCACGCCTCGCATTAACGCATCCACTATGGCGGGCTCAGAAGCCGAATGGCCGGCATCGCGTATGATCCGAAGCTCCGCCTCGGGCCACGCATTGCTGAGCGCCACGGCATTATCCAGGGGGCAAACCATGTCGTAGCGGCCATGAATGATAATGCCGGGGATGTCCCTGAGCTTTTCCGCGTTGCGAATAATCTGGTCCGGCTCCAGAAACGCCTGGTTCATGAAGTAATGACACTCGATTCGAGCCAGAGCGATGGCTACATGAGGATGACCGAAATGCTCTACCACACGCGGATTGGGGTGCAGCGTCGCACAGCGGCCTTCCCAGATGGACCAGGCTTTTGCGGCCTGAATCTGCTCAAGCTCGTTGGTGCTGGTCAGCTTTTGATAGTAAGCGCTGACCAGGTCGCCGCGCTGACCCTCAGGAATCTGAGCCAGAAAGTCTTCCCAGTAATCCGGAAACACCCGGTTGGCACCGGACTGATAGAACCACTGAATGTCCTGCGGGCGGCAGAGAAAGATTCCCCGGAGCACAAGACCGGAAACGCACTGGAGGTGGGTTTGGGCGTAAACCAGCGAGAGGGTCGAGCCCCAACTTCCACCAAACAGAATCCAGCGATCGATGCCCAGAAAATGTCGCACCACTTCCATATCCGCAACCAGCGCTTGAGTGGTATTGCCTTCCAGTTCAGCCAATGGCTGTGACCGCCCGGCGCCGCGCTGGTCCATCAGAATAATCCGATAGCGCTCTGCATCGAAAAAGCGCCTGTAGCTGTCTTCACAACCACCGCCCGGACCGCCGTGAACCACCAGCACGGGAATGCCATCGGGGTTGCCGCTTTCTTCAACGTAAAGCTCATGGGGCGGATCAACAGCAATTCTGTGTTGGGCGTTCGGCTTGAGTTCGGGATACAGGGTCAGCATCTGGCAATCCGAAAAAGAGGGTGTACCCGAAGTCTAGCTGACTGGCATAAAAAAAGGGCAGATCGAATTCCGACCCGCCCTTCTTTTTATATCCGACCTGTAATCAACGATCAAAGCCGCACATTATTTCTTATGCGCGCGCTTGCGCTCGTTCTCGGTCAGCAGCTTCTTACGCAGGCGCAACGACTTGGGCGTGACTTCCACCAGCTCGTCGTCGTCAATAAACTCCAGCGCCTGTTCCAGCGTGTGCTTGATCGGTGGCACCAGAGCGATGACTTCGTCCTTGCCGGACGCCCGCATGTTGTCGAGCTTCTTGCCCTTGGTGGGGTTAATCACCAGATCGTTTTCACGGCTGTGGATGCCGCAAAGCTGGCCTTCATAGAGTTCCTGACCCGGGTCGAGGAACAGCTTGCCCCGGCTTTGCAGGGTTTCCAGCGAGTAGGTCAGCGCGGTTCCGGTGGCCATAGACACCAGAACACCGTTCTGGCGGCTGGTGACGTCTCCGACCTTGATCGGGCCGTAGTGACTGAAAGTAGAGGTCAGGATGCCGCTACCGGACGTCATGGTCAGGAAGGTGTTCCGGAAGCCGATCAGGCCACGGGCCGGAATGGTGTAGTCCAGGCGCATGCGGCCTTTTCCATCCGGAACCATGTTGGTCATATCGCCGCGGCGCAGACCCATCTGATCCATCACCGGGCCCTGGTGTTGCTCTTCGATGTCCACGATGACGTTTTCGTAGGGCTCCTGCTTCACACCGTCGACTTCGCGAATGACCACCTCAGGGCGGCCAACGGCCAGCTCGAAATTTTCACGGCGCATGTTCTCGATCAGCACGGACAGGTGCAGCTCACCACGACCGGATACTTTGAACTTGTCCGCTGAATCGCCTTCTTCCACACGAAGTGCCACGTTATGCAGCAGCTCTTTTTCCAGCCTTTCCTTGATGTTCCGGCTGGTAACGAACTTGCCTTCCCTGCCGGCGAAGGGTGAATCGTTCACCTGGAAGGTCATGGATACCGTGGGCTCATCAACGGTCAGCGGCGGCAAGGCTTCAACGTTGGCCTGATCACAAAGCGTATCCGAGATGTGCAGGGAGTCCATGCCGCTGACGCAAACAATGTCACCGGCTTGGGCTTCCTCCACTTCCACGCGATGAAGGCCGGAATGACCCATGATTTTCAGGATACGGCCGTTGCGCTTTTTGCCGTCGGTGTCAATGGCGGTTACCGGCGAATTGGTTTTCACCTTGCCACGAGCAATCCGGCCGATACCGATAACGCCGAGGAAGCTGCTGTAATCCAGCTGGGAAATCTGCATCTGGAATGGGCCGTCGGGGTCCACATTTGGCGCCGGAACGTGGTCAACGATGGACTGGAATACCGCGTCCATGTTGTCGTCCAGTTTCTCGTGGTCCATGCCCGCAATACCGTTGAGGGCGCTTGCGAATACAATGGGGAAGTCCAGCTGTTCATCGGTGGCACCCAGGTTATCAAACAGGTCGAATACCTGATCGACAACCCAGTCCGGCCGGGCGCCGGGACGGTCAATCTTGTTAACCACGAGAATCGGGCGCAAGCCGGCCGCGAAGGCCTTCTGGGTAACAAAGCGAGTCTGTGGCATGGGGCCGTCGATGGAATCCACCACCAACAGTACGCAATCCACCATGCTCATGACCCGCTCGACTTCGCCACCGAAGTCAGCGTGGCCGGGGGTGTCGACGATGTTGATGTCGTAGTCGTGCCATTTCAGCGCCGTGTTCTTGGCCAGAATGGTAATGCCCCGCTCTTTTTCCTGATCATTGGAATCCATGACCCGCTCGTTTTCGAGCTCTTTACGGTCAAGGGTGCCGGACTGGCGCAACAACTGGTCTACCAGAGTGGTTTTGCCATGGTCGACGTGGGCGATGATGGCGACATTACGTAGTTTCTCAATCACAACTTTATTCCTGCAGCATGCACTGTCTGGGGTTAAAATAAGTGGCGCGCAGTATATAGCAATAGTGGTGATGTTTATATGACCATTATCATAAGGCTCGCCAAACCATCGATTCTATTCGCAAAAAACCAATTTGAACTGTGTTGGTGCAATTTGGGCTGGCTTGCACCAAATTAACGCACCAAGACAGGGCGAAAATCGGCTGAAGCCTGGTGCAGCCGCGCCAAAAGAGTCCGTCATTCGTCTGGTTGCGCAGTTCTGGCGCAGCAGGGCCGAATTGGCAAGGCTATTGCTTCAACTACACCAGCCGAATTTGTAGGTATCTGGCGATAGCTTTTGCTAAGCTGCCAGACGTGAACAAGATCGGGTATCAATAATGTTGAACGATCCGGCAATTATTTACACAGAAATGGACCGCAAAGCGGGACAACAGACGGAGCATGCATAATGTCCAAGACGATTGATCTGATTAAAGAACACGAAGTCAAATGGGTCGACCTACGATTCACTGACAGCCGTGGTAAAGAGCAGCACGTTACCCTGCCCGCCTCTGAAGTCGATGACGACTTCTTTACCGATGGCAAGATGTTTGACGGCTCCTCTATTGCCGGCTGGAAAGGCATTAACGAATCCGACATGATTCTGATGCCGGACGACAGCACCTCTGTCCTGGACCCGTTCACTGAAGAAACCACCCTGAACCTGACTTGCGACATCGTTGAGCCTTCTACTATGCAGGGCTACGAGCGTGACCCGCGCTCAGTTGCGCGTCGTGCTGAAGAATACCTCAAGTCTACCGGCATCGCCGACAGCGCCCTGTTTGGCCCTGAGCCAGAGTTCTTTGTATTCGATTCCGCCAAGTGGAAAGTCGACATGCAGGGCGCGATGTATGAAATCTATTCCGAAGAAGCCGCCTGGGTATCCGGCGACGACTTCGAGCGCAACAACATTGGTCACCGTCCGGGCGTCAAAGGCGGCTATTTCCCGGTTCCGCCGGTAGACAGCCTGCACGACCTGCGTGGCGCCATGTGCGCGGCCATGGAATCCATGGGTCTGGAAATTGAAGTACACCACCACGAAGTCGGCACCGCTGGCCAGTGTGAAATCGGCGTTGGCGCCAACACCCTGACCAAGAAAGCGGATGAAGTTCAGATTCTGAAGTACTGCGTACACAACGTGGCACACGCCTACGGCAAGACGGCGACTTTCATGCCCAAGCCGGTTGTTGGTGACAATGGCTCAGGTATGCACGTTCACATGTCCCTGGCCAAAGACGGCAAGAACGTTTTCGCCGGCGACAGCTATGCTGGCCTGAGCGAAGAAGCTCTGTACTACATCGGTGGTGTTATCAAGCACGCGACAACCATTAACGCCTTCACCAACGCCTCTACCAACTCCTACAAGCGTCTTGTACCTGGCTTCGAAGCGCCGGTCATGCTGGCCTACTCGGCCCGTAACCGCTCTGCTTCCATCCGCATCCCGTGGGTCAACAGCGCCAAGGCACGTCGCATTGAAGTGCGTTTCCCGGACGCGTCAGCCAACCCGTACCTGGCATTCGCTGCACTGATGATGGCTGGCCTGGACGGTATCCAGAACAAGATCCACCCTGGCGATGCTATGGATAAGGATCTGTACGACCTGCCGAAGGAAGAAGCCATCAACATCCCGACCGTGGCCGAAACCTTCCAGGAAGCGCTGGACTCACTTGAGAAAGATCACGAGTTCCTGACCCGCGGCGGCGTCTTCACTGAAGACATGATTGCCGGCTACGTCGAACTCAAGCGTGAAGAAGTTGAGCGTCTGAACATGACAACTCACCCGATTGAGTTCGACATGTACTACTCCTGTTAATCCGGTAACCCGGAATTTGCAGTCTGAAGCCCCGCCTTGTGCGGGGCTTTTTGTTATAGCAGGATTGAAAAGCAACACCACCACGCCGATAATCGTAGGAAATACACAGAAGGTTGGTCGTATGACGCACAGGCTTTTTCTTGTAACCGGCATTACACTTTTGTTGACTACTCCTTTGTCCGCCGAAATCTACAAGCAGGTAGACTCTCAGGGAAACGTGACCTATACCGACGAACCGTCTGATCAGAGCCCGGCGGAGACGGTCAAAATCAAGCCAGTTACCACCGTGACACTGCCCAAACCTGAAGCCGTTCGTGAGCCTGAAAAGTTGCGTCAGAAAGTTGAGACAGAAGGCGCAATGTATTCCAGTCTGCGCTTTATCGCACCCGAGAACGAGCAGGCCTTCCACAGTGGAAACGGCGACGTTTCCTTTCAGGTCACCAGCGCTCAAGGCCTTCGAAACGGCCACAAATACGAAGTAACCCTCGACGGCCAGCCCGTCGGCCAGTCGACTTCCGGCACCGTCTCAGTGCGCAACATTGATCGCGGCACCCATCAGGCTGGCGTAAACATTATTGACACCAGTGGCGTCACTATAAAGTCCGGCGAATCCATCAGCTTCACTATTCACCGGCCCAGTGTTTTGAACTGACCTATCCGATTGCACCACCCCGCCTTTTACGCATTGCTTTATTGTGGTGCACTCGCACCATAAACTGGCAAACTACTGTTCGTTCACAGGGCGCATAGCCGTGCGGCCGGGTGGTTCGCACACGCATTTGCACTAACAAACAGCCCAGTGGTTCGCCCTGTTGAGCAGACGCCCGCAAAACGCGCACTCCTGATCGTCATTTGCTTAATGTGGTTCGTTTTTTGCAATTCACCATAAGTGATCCGAGGTGCCAATCAGAAAAGGGAAGAGCATGGCGGTGCCGGCCGAGTACAAGAACATACTGGACAGTCTGACAACGGCCATACTCGTGCTGGGCAACGGCCTGCGGGTGCAGTATCTGAATCCTGCCGCCGAGAATCTTTTTGAGACCAGCATCACCCGCAGTAAGGGCTCGCCCATCAGTGACATATTGATTGATTCCGACGAGGCCCTGAAAACCCTCTATGCGGCGTCGGATACCGGCAGAAGCTACACCCGACGCGAGGCCGAATTTGTACTGGCCAGCGGCTCCAGGCTCACGGTCGACTATTCGGTGACCTCGGTCAGCCTGGATCCAGCCGAGCTGATTATCGAAATTCAGCCCCGGGACCGACTGCTGAGAATCAGCCGCGAAGAAGACATTATTTCCCAGCAGGAAACCACTCGCATCCTGGTTCGGGGAATGGCCCATGAAATCAAGAACCCCCTTGGGGGCATTCGCGGCGCAGCCCAGCTTCTTGACCGGGAACTGAATGACGACGACCAGCGCGAGTACACCCAGGTGATCATTGCCGAAGCCGACCGGCTGAGATCGCTGGTCGACCGGATGCTGGGCCCGAACAAAGCCCCAAAGCTGGCCGCCACGAATATTCATGAGGTGCTCGAAAGAGTCAGAACCCTGCTGGAAGCTGAAAGCCGCGGCCGGCTGTCTTTTGAGCGGGATTACGACCCCAGCCTGCCGGAGTTTCAGGGTGACAAAGAACAGCTGATCCAGGCGTTTCTGAACATTGCCCGCAACGCCATGGAGGCCGCTTTCGAGAATCAATCAGAAGACGAAGACGCGGAACCACCGACGATTAGCTTCCGGACCCGCGCCCTTCGCCAGTTCACCATCGGCCACCGCAGGCACCGACTGGTCTGCCGTGTTGATGTGATCGATAACGGGCCCGGCATCCCCCCCGAACTGCTACAGAATGTTTTTTACCCGATGATCAGTGGTCGGGCAAGCGGCACCGGGCTGGGCCTGTCGATCACCCAGAGCATCATCGGACAACATCACGGGCTGGTGGAGTGTAAAAGCGAGCCCGGCACAACCGATTTCATCATCTTCCTGCCTTTGGAGGACAACCAATGAGCCAACCGGCAAACGTCTGGATTATAGACGACGACCGTAGCATTCGCTGGGTGCTGGAACGCGCCCTGAACCAGGCCGGTATGCAACCCCGGGTTTTTGAAAGCGGCGAAAGCATCATGACGCGGCTGGATCAAGAGCAGCCAGACGCCATCATCAGCGACATCCGAATGCCGGGCGTGGACGGTATTACCCTGCTGTCCCGGATTGTGGAAACCTATCCGGACCTGCCGGTGATCATCATGACGGCGCATTCCGATCTGGAAAGTGCCGTCACCAGTTACCAGACCGGCGCCTTTGAATACCTGCCGAAGCCATTTGACGTTGACGACGCTGTGGCACTTGCCAAACGCGCCGTGGCCCATAGCCATGAGCGCCGCGCAACCAGCGAACCCGCAGTCGAAAATAATCAGCGAAACACCGAAATCATTGGCGAAGCCCCGGCCATGCAGGAAGTTTTTCGGGCCATCGGGCGCCTGTCACACTCCAACATCACAGTGTTGATTAACGGCGAAAGCGGCACCGGCAAAGAGCTGGTGGCGCAGGCCTTGCACAACCACAGCCCCCGTGACAGCCATCCCTTTATTGCCCTGAACATGGCCGCCATCCCCAAAGACCTGATTGAATCCGAGTTATTCGGCCATGAGAAAGGCGCTTTCACCGGTGCAGGCGCTGCCCGCCAGGGCCGGTTCGAGCAGGCGAACGGTGGCACTCTGTTCCTGGACGAAATCGGCGACATGCCGGCAGACACCCAGACCCGGCTTTTAAGGGTATTGGCAGATGGTGAGTTCTACCGGGTGGGTGGTACCTCCGCCATTAAAGTGGATGTTCGGATCATCGCCGCCACACACCAGGATCTGGAGAAACTGGTGCGGGCAGGCAGCTTCCGGGAAGACCTGTTTCACCGCCTGAACGTCATCCGTGTGCACCTGCCAAAGCTGGCAGAGCGTCGGGAAGACATTCCCAGACTGATGCAGCACTTCCTGAAAAGCGCCGCCCGGGAACTGGCTGTTGAAACCAAGCTGCTTCGCCCGGAAGCCGAAGAGTACCTGACCACACTGCCCTGGCCGGGCAACGTCCGCCAGCTGGAAAACACCTGTCGCTGGCTGACGGTCATGGCCAGTGGCCGTGAAGTTCACATCGATGACCTGCCGCCGGAACTGATGCAGCAGGCCGAAGCGCCAGCCACCGGCCAGACCTGGCAGGGTGGCCTGCGTAACTGGGCAGAACAGGAGCTGAAACGGGGCCGGAAAAGCATTCTGGACACCGCCGTGCCCGAGTTCGAGCGCATCATGATCGAAACCGCCCTGAAACACACGGGCGGCCGCCGCCGGGACGCCTCAATCCTGCTGGGCTGGGGCCGAAACACCCTGACCCGCAAGATCAACGAGCTGGATATGGACCATCCGGAGACAGAGGAGGACTAGTGCCTTGTCCGGGTACTAGCGTTCCTGCCAATAGATGACCCGGTCGTTGCCGCGGTAGACGCCGAAGGTGGCAAGGGCTGACGGGTTCTCCAGAGAACCATTACCATCAAAATCCCCCTGCAGCCAGATCGGCACTATAAATCTTACGCCTTCCTCATTTTGATCACCCGGCTGAAGTTCATCACTCTTTGACTTCAACCGGATCCTTCCGTCATCCGGCCCCCCCGGGTCCATTCCCGGATCGGGTTGACCCATATCGAGACCAAAGGTGTCATCAGCGCTGATGTTGTTTGCCACAGACCCGGGATTAAGCTCTAATCTGGAACCATCGACTTCTAGACCGCTGGGATTGTACTGCCAGCACTCAGATGTCATGAATCCATTTTCTTCTTCATTTAACACAAAGCGATTACCGTCCCAGTATTCAGCACGCATCGGAATCAGCAGGGGTAGTGTTTCCGGCCCGAACGCATTTTCTAGCTGCAAGCGCCCGTAACGGATCGGAACGCCCACCGGATTCAGCTCGACGGGATTCTGTGAGGGTTCAAGCTGCGCGTCGCCATCGTCAATCCTGTCTATCTGAATGACCAAGTCGCTGGCAAAGGGACCCATCAGTGAACTCTGATTCTTCACATAGGTGTACTCATCATCACCGAAAACATAATCCATGCGCCCGTCACCCAATGGGGTCAGCGTCGCATCTACGCTGCCAACGGTGACGTCCAGGCCGTTATCGGCGTCTTCGGTGGGGAAAATGCGCGACACATCTTCCTTCCTGAGACGCTGCCAGTTTTCGCGGTAGTTACTGACAAGCGGCCCGGTGCCGGCAGCGTCATGCGCGCGCGGCGTGATCTCAACCACCGGGGCTAAATCATAGTCATGTACCTGGCCACTGTAGACGAAGCCGTTGCACTCCGTGGCAAAACTGCCATCCATTGCCTGGGCGGTGAACAGTTCAGGATGGAACCTACCGACATATCCGGAACGGCCAATCACCGTGGCCGAACGTCCGAGGTAGGAGCCGCCGATGTCACCGATAATACTGATGCTGCCAACCTCAAGATAGGAAGCACTGACGGTAGCTTCGCCGTTGGTAAAACTGCTTGCGGAAACCGCGCCGCTTAAGCCGGGATTGGCTGGGCTGGAGGGATGGGCCACCAAATCGGCCGCAAGCCCAACCGTTAAAGGCGGACCATCCCCGAACGCATTGGTTGTAGTATTATTGGAGAGGTCAGCGTTAGCCGTGGGGTCGGCTACCGTATGGTCGTCCGGAATTCCGTTATCGTCGGAGTCATCGCCGACCTCGTGAACCACGGCGCGAACCGTCAGATCAAAGGGGCGCCCAGCGGCCAGGAAGGGTGGCCCGATCGCAGACGACGCTCCAGGGTTGCGCGCAACGCTGACATGGAAACCAAAAGGTCGCACCGTCCATTCCTGACTTGCGCCAACCACCGGGCGCGGATCCCCGTTTTCATCCACAACAATACCGGAGCTGTCATCCTTCAGGTTCAGCGCATACCGACCCACATCCGTGGTCAGCCACTGGGGCGTGGCCACGCCCTGATTGAAGGCCAGAATAGTGTTGTTGTTGGCGGGTTCGGTGTTCGGCATGGTGTCGGTCCCGGCGCCATCGGCTAGCCGCGGGCTGGCTCCGCCGGGATCATCACCCGTGCGCTGAATCCAGCCCTTGAGATCGATATTGCCGTCGTATTCGGTCACCAGGCCGCACTCGTCCGTAACCGAGTCACGGCTGATCACCCGAACTCTCAGCTGGTGATTCCTGCCCGCCACGAAGTCATCACCAAGGCTGTCGCTCTGGGTAATCACAAACGCGTTTTCCTGGAACTGAATAACGCCGGAGGTGCCGTTCTGCCCGCCGGATGTATCGGCGACGCTGATGGTCAGGGCATCGGCAAGCCGGTTGCTCAGGCCCAGCCTGATCTCGCCGCTATCACCGTTTACGAAGGTATACTGGGCCTGTCCGTTGTTGTCGTTGTCCGGCTGTGGCGACAAGGTGCCATTCCCCGAAACGATGTTCCAGTTGCCATTGCCGGAGCTCGTCGTCAGATTGACTGTACCCGAGTAGTCGCTGACCGGATTGTTTGCTGTGTCCCTGGCACGGATGGTGATTTCGGCCGGCTCGCAGACACTGGCTGTACCAGGCCCCACAACCTCGAAATTGGCCAGCGGCGATACCGCACAGGGCCGCACCCTGCTGTAGACGGACTCAACCTCGCTGGAGCTCAGAGCAGAATCGAAGACCCGGATCTCATCAAGGCTGCCCCGGAAGCGATTCTGGTTTTCGCCGCTATTTGTCTCTCCACCTATCGAGGCGGTGCCGCCATCTGTCTGTAGCGAACCTGTGTAACCACCCTGCGTTTGGTCGATGAGGTTCCCGCTGGCGTCATAGATATAGATATACTTCTGCTGGGAGGATTCATCCAGCACCGCACCGACGAAATACCAGGTGTCATTCTGAATCACCGGTGGCGTATCAAGGCTGATCGGGTTCAATGCGCGATGGTAAAACCGAATTCGGCCTGGGCCTCCATCACCGAGGCTTACGGCATAGCCATTATTATTGGTTTCATCATCCGCGAAAATGCGCTGCCCTACCTCGGTTCTGTCTCGCGTTCGAAACCAGCCGGTGATCGAAAAGCTGTCCTCAAGGTCGGGGAAATCGGCAATTTCGATATAGGAATTGCCGTCAAATGCGCCGTAGCGGCAGGTGCCCGGATCGCTCGGAAGCGCTGGCCCGGGATTAGTGATCGAGGTATCAGCGCCTGCATTCTGCATGGTTCCGTTGAAGCCATTGCCCGTCGAATCAGCCACTTCACCCGCTGCACCGGTCCACTCTGGCTCCTCCATCCGATACTCAGCGATTGGGCCGGGGGAGCAGTTAACAACATCGATCCAACGCGTGCCCACGGCCACCTGGCCGATTTCAAATCTGTCACTGCCGGACAGATTTGCGGAGCGAAAACCCACGCTTGACACCTCACTGACCCGGTTGGCGGGCGGCACGCTGCGCTCGGCCGCAGGCGTTGTCGGGGGGGTGGCCTCACATTCCGGGTTGACCCACAGCCGGGCATTGCTGAAGAAATTGTCCGAGCCCTTGGAGTATTCGGCTACTCGGAGGTAAGTCTCGCCGACCGCCAGGTCCGCTGAGTAGCCCGCGGTCTGGTCCAGTCTGACGAAGAAGTCGTCCGTGCCGGAGCCCCCCTCATTTACTTTTAGGCCAAATTGCGGCGAGTCGCCGAACGTCGGCCTTTCAATCCAGAAGCCAACGAAATCGTTATTGGTGGGGGCACCGTTGAATCTCACCAACATGCTCAGAAAAAGGGTGTCGCCGCTGAACGTTCCGTCCAACGGACGGGAGGCAATCTCATCGTTATTGCCAGCGATCGCGAGAGTCGTGGTAGAGCGGATTCTTCGCCCCCGGGAATCAATAAACTCCAGCGGATTGGCGCTGGTATCGATAATGGTCTGACCAGCCACGCCATCCCAGGGGCCACCCCAGTTGGAGCCACCGTCATTACCATTAATTGATGCGCCTGGCGGATAGGATTCGAAGTTGTCGAAGACAGGGAGGGTAACGTCATCGACCTGATAGGTGATGCGGACTCGGCCATTTCCGCCGGAGCCGCCTGCTCGAGGGTCTCCACCTTGCGGCCCACCACCAGGCGCGTTATGGCCACCGCCGCCGCCGCCACCAGGGCTATTCCCAGGATCACCGTCAGCGTCGTTTCCGCCACTTCCGCCAGAACCGCCAACAATGCCTACACCATTCGGGGCATTGCCACCGTTTCCGCCGCTACCATTACCGCCAGTTGAGCCTGTTGTACCGGAGCCCCCCGTCATCGTTATGCCTTCTCTAACCTGGGAGGAATCAAAACTTCCTTGGCCCCCTTGTGCCCCGACTTGTTGAATTCCCAGGCCTTCACCGCCAGTAGCCGTGACCATATCGATTCCAAACGAAGACGCTGCCCCATCCCTGGAACCTGCCGTGCCCCCTGACCCCACCTCTACACCAAACTCGTCTCCCGGAGAGACGTCTACAGTTGCCCTTGCATACCCACCTGCGCCGCCACCTCCACCAGCAGCATTATTTCCTTCCGTGTCGCCCCCCTTGCCGCCGCCTGCCCAGACCTCGACCGTAATTTCGCTAACACCTTCCGCTACAGTGAAAACTTGACCGCCTGTTGAGGGGGAAAACTCTTGAACCTGCGCAGCTAGCGCACCAGCGCAAAAAACCGTGATCATTACAGCAAACAGGTTACGGATGAGTTGCTTCATAGGCCGCGCTTTCATTATGGTTTTTCCTCAAATCGACGGGATTCCTGGGTGTTGTTGCAGATCAACAACCAACAATTAAGCCTGACCTCTGTCCGCCAACTGTCTCGGCCCATTCCAAATCTTTGCATGGAAAAATCCAGACACGACATTTCCGTCATCTCCATCGCACTTTTACCTGTATAGTTCGGGATGTTTCTTCAGCACCCGACCCCCACTGACCTTCAATTATCACTATGAAAAGGGGGTGCGGTTAGAGACCGCCGTTGATATCCACGTCTGCACAAATGACCACTAAAGTCGGGCACTACAGTTATTTAAGACGGCTCGACTCGAGTCCAAAGACAGCTCGAATTGGTTCCGCCGTCGTTGTCAACAATTGAGGCATCTCACGAGTAGGGTTCAAAGTTGCCAAAACCCACCGCCCCCATTCAACCGCTATTTCACAAAGGCTTGACAGACAATACCTATTTACCGGGAGCTCAACATCATTGCACCCTCACGACCACTGTTCTCGAAGCTTGATCAATACCTGGCGCCCCGCAACGGCCTACGCTTTCTATCGTCAAAATTCCGCTGGCATCTACACCCGGGCAGTTGATGCTCGCGGTGCAACCAGAAAGTCCGCCAGCAAACGAGCCGTCAGGAATTGAGGAAGGGACGGCTGCGCAGCTGACAGGATCACCACTGTCCGCCGGCAAACTGGCCGCCACCGCAACCTGCGCACCACTTTCCGCCGCAAAAAACGCTCGCTGGGACTGTATTTGCAGGCTGATGGCTTTACCGGAACTTTCCTGAAGCTGACCCATACTCAATACGATCAGCGACAGGACGGTGATGATAAACAGGGCGATAGGCAGGCCCGCGCCGTTTTGGTACTTGGAGCATTTTTCAGGGTACATTACGTATTTGTGCCTCCTGATTAACGCGGGTGGTTTCATCACTGCCGGGAGCAAAAAGCTCGAACTCAAAATTCACCACCGCTGAACGTTGCAGAGAAATAGGAGTTACCCTCCAGATCAGGCTGTTTTTAACCATGTTGGCACTCATAACTCCTGATTCGCCAGCGTTTGCTATAAGCCAGTCAAATGAACGGGGGCTGGAGGTATCCGGCGTATAGCCGGAGAACCGATACAATCTGGTCGAACTGTTATTCTGCTTTTGACAAACACTAACCGCATCGCCTACTGCATAAATTCGCTTCTGAGGTGAGCGCTCGCGGAAGCGATGTGTTTTGCTGGCGGTAAACGTAATCTCAGTATCTCCAGAATCTACCTGTTCAATTTCAGGAGAAACCGGCCCGGGGTCTGGCACTGACGCCCCAGACTCGTAAAGGCTTCCCTGGGATGAGCCATACCCATAAACAATCAAGCGAGCCCCAGCATCTATCGTTTGGCCAAAAGGAAGAACAGTTACAGAATTCCCTCCTGCTCCGGCAGGAAGCGATTGATAGGATGTCGCGCCTAGAATCGGCAGCCATTCCAGGCATCCGTCGCTCTCCCTGACTGATAGAGGAAACGCCTCGCGTATTTCACGAGTAATCTGCTCACTAATCACCACGCTCTGAAGTGCTCGTTGCTGCCGATCACCCAAATCAATCGCACCTCGAACAGACAGGCTGACAAACTGCGTCGATATCGTAGCGACGATGCCCAGCAGCACTATCACGATCACCAGCTCTACCAGCGTAAAACCCTGTTGCCGCGGCATCAGAAGTTCCCCCGGTAGGCGCTGAATAGAAAGTTATTGCCGGAGGGATCGGTGATGGTGATGTTGATACGTTTGGCCTGATAGTCCTGGGCCAGATTAACTTTGGTCCCATCGCACAAAACAAAAACAGACACTTGAAAGCTGGCATAGCCATTGAGGCCTTGCTCTTCGCCATTCTGTGGGACAGCATTATTCAGAGTGGCGTAATCATCCACATCATTGAATGAAGACCGAGTCTCAATGCCCTCCGGGCCGATGCTCGCGCAATCGGCATTGCTGCTACCAACTTCACCACCGCCCACGGGTGACGCATCTGCGAACTGCTTGGCGAGGATTTCATCCATGTATAGCTGCGCAAGAGCTACGGCCCGGGTCTGATTAAGGGGATCGGCACTGCGCCCGGCAATCAGGGAAAAAGCACCGACCACACCGGCAATGGCAACACTGATAATCACGATGGTCATAATCAATTCGACCAGCGTGGCACCATGCTGCCTAGAACGGGAAGTGAGAGATCTAGCCATCACAGTTTCCAGATGGAGGGAGCTGATACACCGCTCCAAGAGAACTCAGGCAAAAGGTAAAATTACTGCTGTCGCCTGACACAATAACTATTCTGCTTACTCCGTCAGATACAGTGCCTGTATTACTGAAGTAGATTCTTCCGGGAGGCTCAACGCTAACGGAAAAATCGTCTCGATCAAGGGAAAAACTTTGAATCGTGGTGAAGGGGTCACTGACATTTGCTTTATATTGAGCGTTAAATGAGAGATCACCAGCCGTTACGATAACAACAGAAGATTCGAGTTTGCCGGCCAACGCTGCTTGCTGGGCAAGCAACGCGGCGGAAGACAGTTGCTGGGTGGCCAGCAGGGGAGAGAAGGCAGACCGGCCGGCAAACAGGCCAATCCCGAGCGCCGACAATACGCCGATCAGAATAATGACCATCACCAGCTCGACCAGGGTAAACCCCGATTGCCTCGGGGCGTTCATTATTATCATGCCCCCTCCCAGATTTCCTACACCACCCAATCACAAAACGTAGGTCGGATTAGGCAAAGCCGTAATCCGACGATGGGTGGCACCGTCATCAGATATGTCGGATTACGCTGCGCTAATCCGACCTACGTTAGTCCATACACAAAACAGCGTCAGCCTAGCCAACGTTAAACGATTGCGATCAACACTCACCGGTGGTTCCATCGGGCGCAGTGGTGATGGTGATGCTGGATGCATTCGTCTCAGTCGCTTGTTCATATGTGGCGACACAATCACCAACAGTTATCGTTGCGCTTGGTGGAGTCGTTACAGGGGTGACCTCCGCAAAAGTGATGCTGTCACCGTCGAACTGGGCTGCAGTTTCAAGACTAGCTGGCGTGGGGTACGCATAAACCAGAGCAATCGCCGTGCCCTCCAAAGAAACACTTCCAGTCGCCCCAGTTTGCCCTGCTGCGAGTGCAGCGCTGTGAACGATACCATTGGAGGATCTGGCCGCGCCGACCGCACCGTTGAATACCGAGGCCCTGGCATTACCACTTAAATCCGCAAACCTCGGCAACGCAAATGCCGCAAGAATACCCAGAATGACAATCACCATAACCAGTTCGATCAGGGTGAAGCCTTTATCTTTAGATGATGTCATCGCTGTTAAGTTTGTCATAAAACTACTCCAATTTTCGCTGTCAGTTGTCTTTGTGTTTTATCAATTAACGGTCGTTGTAATGTCGCCGGTATCAGCGTCGTACTGAATGGTACTGCCTTGGTTATCAGGCTGATAGGTGAAGACGCAATCATCCCCGCTAAGAGAAATCACGTATTCCGGGCTGGCCCCGTTCACAGTCGGCGCGTTGGATTGCAATACGCCCAGCCAGACTTCCTCACACCGCCCTGTATTCATGGCGCTATTGGTATTATCGGCACCCACCGAGGTCGGCCAGCCGTCCTCACTGACATCCACATTGTCGTTGCCAAAGCCCACCACATCCGTTTGCGCAGTGGTGAAGCCATTGGATACCCACTGGGTTTTTACCAACGCAACGCCCGCTGCCAGCGCGCCAGACGTAGCCCGAATCGTGGCTTGGTGTGCCTGTTCTGACAGTTGGGCAAACCTCGGCAGCGCGAACGCCGCAAGAATCGCCAGAATGGAAATCACTACCACCAGTTCGATCAAGGTGAAACCTGCTGAACGATGTTTGGCTGTTGTCATAATGTTGCCCACTCAAGGCTGTGCTTTAATCAGTTTCAACCCCGACTGGGGCTCGTCTTTATCCAGGCGTCCATTGCCGTTTCTGTCCCGAAATTCGATACCCACAACCCATGCCAGAGGTGCTTCGCGGCTTCCCTGCCGGTCTTCCAGGGTTATCGGCTGATTGGGGCGAAATATAACCTGCCCCCTCTCAGCCCGCTCAGGCTTTTTGTATCCGGTGTTACCCGTTGGTAACGGTCTGAAACACCACTTTCCGGGCTCCGGCATTTCAGCGTCACAAGGGCCTCTGTATCCGATTGGAGCGGTTTCAAACCACTCAAACGGATTACGGCCCGCCTGTTCATCGTAATTGGCACGGCCATTTAATCTGACTTCCGCACCTTTTATCACCAATACACTACGTATTTGATTAATCGTTAGTTTCGCGCTCTGCTGCTGAGCCCTTGTCAGCTCTTGTTCCAACAAATCCAGCAGCACCCAGACCAGTACCAGAAAAATGCCAATCACCAGCCCCACCCGCATGCGCCGGGCACCGGCCTGCCTGGCGGCTGCATCCTGGGGATAGCGTTTGATCACCCCCGCCCCATGGCGGCGGCTCCCAGATCCCAGATCGGGAGGAAGACGCCCAGGGCCAGGATCAATACCAGAACACCCATGGCCACAATCAGTATGGGCTCGATGGATTCCGCCAGCCGCTTCAGTCCGTAGTCCACGTCTTCGTCGTAAAAATCGGCGACGTTGATCAACATTTCGTCCACGGAACCGGTCTCTTCGCCCACGGCGATCATCTGCAGAATCAGCGGGGTAAACATGTTGCTCTGCCTGGCGGTGCGAAGCAGGCTTTCACCCCGCTCAATACCGGATCGCATGTCTTTAATGTGTTTGGATATCCAGGCGTTATCGGTGGCATCGGCTACGACGGTTAACGCGTTGGTCACCGGCATACCGGCAGACAGCATGCTGGCAAAATTGCGGGCAAACCGGCTCAGGGTGATCAGTTCTACCAATGGTCCGATGATGGGCATTTTCAGCTTGTAGCGGTCCCATATCAGCTCACCCTGCTCCGTTTTCCTCCACTGCTTGACCGCAACCGCACCGGCGATCATCGCCGCCAACATAAGGTACCAGTACGACAGCAGGAAATTCGACGTGCCGACCAATACCTGTGTCAGAAACGGTAGGTCGGCTCCCAGCTTGCTGAATACCGCCGAGAATTTGGGAATGACCAGAAAGTTCACCACCATCAGTGCGCCAAACAGGGCAATCATCACGAAGGTGGGATAACGCAGAGCCTGCGACAGACGCCGTTTGGTGTCGCGTTCCAGCTCCAGAATGTCTGACAGCCGCTTAAAGGCATCGTCCAGTTGGCCGGTGTTCTCTCCGACGTGAATCATCGCAATGAACAGATCCGAGAATACCTTTGGATGCGCCTGCATGGCGGTCGCCATGGTGGAGCCACCTTCCAGCCGGGTAGTGACGTCGTCTAGCACTTCGCCCAGTTCCGGCGACCGGGTGGTGTCTGCCAACCCGCGCATGGTGCGGATCAGCGGTATGCCTGCTCTGGTCAGGGCATACATCTGGCGGCAGAAGACGATCAGCTCATCCAGAGAGATTTTCTTTCTGAAGATAGGCAACTTGTTCAGGCGGGCGCTCAGGGAGTCACTTTGCTGAACTTCCCGTATCGACAGCGGCGTGATGCCTCGACGCATCAGATCCGACGCCGCTGCGTCTGCATTCGGCGCTCCCAGGGCGCCCTGTTGCACGGCGCCCCGGCTGTCTTTTCCGCGGTAAGTGAACTGCATCAGGCTTCACCCCCGGGCAACTGATGTTTCCCGGAGGTGCCTTCAACCAGCTCCGGGATGTCTTCCAGCGACACATCGCCTTCCGAGGTTGCCGCTACGCGGGATACTTCCTCCAGGGTGGTAATGCCCTGCAACGCAAAGTCCATGGCGCACAAGCCCAATGGCCGGTACAGCTGACTTTTGCGCGCCTCTAACGTGAACAGACTGATGTCCTGACGTCGCAGGGCATCCAGCATGCGCTCGTTCATTTCCAGCATCTCGTAGACGCCCAGCCGGCCGCGATAACCGCTGTTACTGCATTGATAACATCCTTTGCCGTGAACAAACCCGGCTTCCAGATCCAGGGGGTCCAGGTCGAAACCTTCCAGCCAGACTTTTTCCTGGTCGGTAGGCTCATAGGCTTCCACGCAGTTTTCACAAACTTTGCGTACCAGTCTCTGGGCGACAACGCCCAGCAGGGAACTGGCCACCAGAAATGGCTCAACCCCCATATCAATCAGGCGCATGGCACTGCTGATGGAGTCATTCGTGTGCAAAGTGGACAGCACCAGATGGCCGGTCATGGCGGCCCGAAGCCCGATCTCGGCGGTGATATGGTCGCGCATTTCGCCCACCAGAATCACGTCCGGGTCCTGGCGCAGGGCAGCCCGCAGCACAGTAGCGAACTCAAGGCCGATTTTCGGGTTGACCTGCACCTGGGTAATTCGGGGCAGCCGGTATTCCACCGGATCTTCTGCGGTAATGATCTTTACTTCCGGGCGATTCAGCTCAGTCAGCGCGCCGTAAAGGGTGGTGGTTTTACCGCTGCCCGTAGGACCGGTGACCAGAATCATGCCGTGGGGCTTTTTGATCATGCGGCGAAAGTGTTCCAGCAACAGCGGTGGCATCCCGGTGCCGTCGAGGTTGAGCGTGCCCTGGCTTTGATCCAGCAACCGCATGACCACAGATTCGCCATACTGAACGGGCATGGTGGACACCCGCACATCAATACTGCGGCCTTTCACCCGCACATTGAAACGGCCGTCCTGGGGAATGCGTTTTTCGGAGATATTCAACCCGGCCATCAGTTTCAGGCGAAGCACCAGCGCGGAATTTACGCGTTTTTCCTTCATGACCTGTTCCTGAAGAACGCCATCCACCCGTTGGCGGATCCGGACCACGGTTTCGTCAGGCTCGATGTGGATATCAGAGCTGCGGGCCTGCACTGCGTCCTCAAACAAGGTCTGCAACAGTTTTACAACAGGCGCTTCCGCGCTTTCGGATTCTGCAGACAGATCGGCCAGGTCGAAGGCATCATCACCCAGTTCGTCTTCCAGCTCTTCCGCCAGGGACGCAATTTCGTCTGTGCGGCGATAAACCAGGTCCAGGGTGCTGAGCAGTTCGCTCTCCCGCACAACCGCCTGTTTGATGGGCTGCTTGAGCACCCGCACGAGTTCGTCGTAAGCAAAAATATCCAGCGGATCTGCCATGCCGACTAGAAGCTCGCCCCGTTGCTCTGCCAGCACGATGCTGCGGAAACGACGGGCCAGGGCTTCGGGCAGCTTCTTCACCAGATCGTTATTGAACTGGTATTGGCGTAACTGAACAAACGGCACTTCCAGCTGGCGCGAGAGAATATTGAGCAGGTTGTCTTCTTCGACATATCCCAGATCGATCAGCGTCCGGCCCAGTTTACGGCCCGTATTTTTCTGCTCTTTCAGTGCGGTCATCAACTGTTGTTCGGTGATGACTTCGTTCTGCACCAGCAGATCGCCGATCCGGATCTTTTTCTTTGCTTCAGTCATCAGTCATCCTGCCCTCAGTGACCGTAGCCTGCGTTGAACGTAATCTGCCAGCGACGGTGGCAGGCCCGGCAACGCAGCAGCCTGTTGGTAAGCGCGGGTGGCGCCGCCGGTTTCGCCCTTTGCTTCCAGCGCTATGGCAAGGCCGACCCACCAGGGTGCGCGGCTGTCATCCCAGGCAATCAGTTCCGCCCAGTGGGCCGCGGCTTTGTCATTCTGGCCCTGCTGCTGCAATAGCGTCGCCAGGGTGATCCGGTATTCCGGCAGATCGGCAACGGCCGGAACGCTGGACTCCAGTGTGGCGACTGCAGCGTCCAGCCTGCCATCAGAATGTTGAGCCCTGGCGCGCAGCATCCGCACGTTTGCATGGTCGGCGGCCACGTCTACCGGTAACCAGTCAAGAGCTCGCCGCGCCTCGCCGTCGACCAGTAGTGCCCGGGCCAGCGAGAATCGGCTACGTGGCGCAGGCTGGTTCCGGGTCAGGCTCGCCAGGCGGCGTTCGGCCTCTACCATACGGCCACTGGCAACCAGAGCTTCCAGTTCTTTAGCAGTCTGCCGGTCGATAGCTCCGGGGCTTTGCGGCGCTGTTTTGATGGCCGGCGCCGGTTCGGGAGATTTCTCAGGCTCAGCCATGTCTAACGGCTCCGGCTCCGGCTCCGGCTCCGGCTCCGGTTCCGGTTCTGGCGCCGGTTTGGGCACCTGAGCCGGGACTGGCAACTCAACAACGTCCGGGCTCACCGCAACCAGGCGGTCCACCTCGCCCTGGGCAGCATTGGCCTCCGGGGCATCGTCGACGCTCTTGTCTGAGTCTGTCTCTGCGGTCTCGATCGGCAGAGGTGTCTCGACCAGCGGAGGCGTCTCGACGACAAACCAATAAAGGCCAACCGCAGCAGCGGAAAGCAACACCACAAACAGCAGCAAAACCAGCCAGCGCCGTCCGCCCTGCCGCTCATGGACAACGCCCGTATAAGCACCAGTTACGCCAGGACGGCGCTGCCGTTCTTCTGCTTCCCGAAGTGCATTATTCAGCAGGCTCATAACCACCTCACCAACAGGCCTGGCATCCGGGCACTTTCGGTATCGCGGATAGCGGCCATCACATGGGAGCGGGCGACCTGACGATCGCCTTTGCCCCAGGCAGCCAGCATGGATTTGTGCGCAATGATATTCACCAGCCTGGGAATGCCACCAGAAGAACGGGTAATCAGGCGCAGCGCCGGCGGGGAGAACAAATCGCCGCCGTTGTAACCGGCCTGGGCCAGCCTGTGCCTCAGGTACTGGGCAACCAGCACCCTGTCCAGCGGGACCAGCCGGTATTGAAAGGTGATGCGCTGGCGCAACTGGCGCAGGCTATCCCGCTGCAGCAATTGATCCAGCTCAGGCTGTCCGAAAAGAACCACCTGAAGCAGGCGGATACTTTCGGTTTCCAGATTCGTCAGCAAGCGCAGTGCTTCTATCGTGTCTTCCGGCATCGCCTGGGCTTCGTCGATCACCAGAACTACCGGGCGCTGCTCCATCGCCAGGGCAATCAGCCGCTCGTTCAGAGCTTTTAGAATCTGATGGGTATTAGCACAACGGTCCACATCCACGCCTAACTCTTCGGCCACCGCCGCATAGAGAGTGTCGGGCGTCAGGTGCGGATTGGGGATATAGGCTGTGAAGGCGTCCTGCTCCAGTTCGTTCAGCAGCAAACGGCACAGCAGGGTTTTACCCGTGCCCACCTCGCCCGTGATCTTGATAAAGCCTTCGCGTTCCCGCAACGCCACCAGCAATAATTCCAGCGCATCATTATGGCTGCGCGCCCGCAGGAAATAGCGGGTGTTGGGCGTCAATGCAAACGGTGCTTCCTGCAGTCCGAAATGGGTTTCATACATACTAACGTTCAGCTTTCTCCGCCCGGGGAACCGTAGAATCGGACGACTCCAACAGTTCGCGGAGCACGTTCATACGCTCCCGACTGGCGGAAACATCGGCTCTCATCTGTTCGGCGCCAGCGACAACCGGCCGCAACAGAATGACCAGTTCACTCTTGGTAGACTGGAATCGACGCTGCTTGAAAAGCTCCCCAATCACCGGAATATCACTGAAAAACGGCACCGAGGCATTACTGTCTTCACTGTTGTTCTGGATCAGACCGCCAATGACCACGATCTGCCCGCTTTCAGCGCGGATGACGCTGTCGGTTTCCCGCACAGTACTTCTTGCCAGCGGCAGGGTAACGTCCTGATTGCCTACGGTGATCAGCTTTTCCTGATCATTCACTTCACTCACTGAAGGATGAACGTGCAGAATGATGGTGCCGTCTTCAGAAATCTGTGGCGTTACATCCAGCGAAATGCCGGAAAAGAACGGAGTCAGTTCAACCGAGGTTGATGTGCTGTCGGTCGCGGAGTTGATGTTGTTATCGTCCTGGAAGTCGATGTCAGTCACGAAGAATTCATCGGTTCCTACTTTAATAACCGCTTTCTGGTTATTTACAGTGGAGATTCTGGGGCTGGATAGAATCTGAACATTGCCCTGCTCCCCAAGCAGCTCGATCAACCCGGTAAAATCCCCGGCCCGCACACTCGCGGAAAACAGCCCACCGATATCAGATGTCTGGATGGCCTGCCCCGCAAGGGCCTGGGCCGTGAAATCCTGAGGCAGGCCATCAGATGCCGTGATACTGGATCCGCTTTGCACATCGGCCCAGTTAATTCCCTGCTGGTAACCCTCGTTCAGTTGGATTTCCAGTATTTTCGCTTCCAGAACCACTTGGCGCTGCATGATGAGCTGCGTTCGGCGCAAATACTCTTCCACCTGCCCCATGGCCTGGCTGTCGGCCCGAACCATGATAAGGCCAGCACCCGCGTTAACGATCACCTGGCCGTTCTCGGCGGCGCTGACTATCATACTCAACGACTGCTGGATATCCTGCCAGAAGTCAGACTGGGTTTCGGTTGAAATACGGGTTCCGACAAGATTGGTGGTTTCGGCGCCGGCCTGTCCACCAGAACCACCGGCACGTCCCGAATTACCAGAGCCGTTACGGGAGTTGCTGACCTGTCCGGAACTGACACGCGTCTCAGAACCACCGCTGCGTTTGAAGCTCAGGTAATCGATAGGGAAAATCCGCGTTTGAAGTCCGCCAGCCTTAACCTGAAACAGCCGCCCTTTGCGCTCTATCTCAAGGTTGTACAGCTCGCCTGCAATATCCATCACTTCCGGCACTGTGACATCCCGCAGCCGAAGATCTACAACGGACTCTACGTCGGGATACACCACGACGTTGTAACGACTTCCCTCTACCAATGCCTCGAAAAACGAAGCGGCTTCCAAACCACGGGCATTGATGTCAAACCGGTCATCGCCCTCGCGACCACTATCCAATGACGGTAACAGTGCCTGGCTAAGACTTTCATTGATGCCGGACGTTGAACCATCCGCTTCCGGGCGGGCATCCGCTTTTGCGCCTTCGGCTTCAGCCAGATTGTCATCGATGGCCTGAGCCGCATCGGTCGACACTGCCTGACTGGTTCGCATTAAGGGATTACTGCTGCACCCGGCCAGAGCGCCTGCCAGCAAAAGACTGATGAGTGTCTGATTCAATGTCATAGCTGCTCGTTTCTGTTTCATTGGGGACTCCGCACTTGCGGAAGGGTGTCCAGCCTTAAGATGCGCACTCGTCCCTGCTCAACCAACTCCACCCGGTCCGGATAAATTCGCTGCAGGCGAACTCCCTCAAACGCCTGTCCCTCCCGGCGAGCTCTGCCATCTATTACGGCTATCTTTCGGTCCGCCCCGATGATGATCGAGGCGAGATTGAATGTTCGCTGTTGCGACGGCTCTGCCTGCGGCGCCTGAAAGCCGTTGGGCCGCGTCGGATCCTGCAGGGCGTTGGCCGCTGCCGCCGGAAACAGAAATAATGCAAAAACAAAAGGCATCCAGCCAACATAATAACGAGGGGGTGCCATATCAAACTCCCAGCCAGGCCCTGTCTAGACTCAGGGTGCGGACGCGTATGCGAATTTCATTATCCGGGTACTTCATCATCCGGTAATCCAGTGAGACCCAACCCAACCGGTCATCCATACCCTCCAGTGCTTCGATATAATTGAGCACATCCATGTAGCCACCACGGATCACCAGTTCGACGTCATGGGCATACAGAAGTGGCCCGGTCGCCGTTTCAGTTTCGGGAGCGGTGCTGTCGTCTGCGTCGGCCTGCTGATCGAAAATCGCTGTGGGTTCCAGCAGTTCAACGGCCACCAGCTCCAGTTTTTTCTGGGCAGCGAGTATATCCTGCAACAGCCGTACCATGGCGCGCGGGGCAATCAACTTGCCGGTGGTGTCGGCCAGCTCGGCGTCCAACCGGTCAAGCCGCGCCTGTCGCGACGCAAGGCGCTCTCTCAGCTCTCTGGACGGGTCGGTCGACAAACGCTGATTCAGCGTTCGCTGCTGATCAAGCAACGATTGTTGCTGCTGTTCCAAGCTACCAATGCGAGATTCCAGCGCGACGTTACGGTTGACCACCGGCGTTACCGCCAGTTCCCAAACCACGACCAGCAGCAGAACCAGGGTGGTTACGGTGATCAACGCCCGCTCACGGATAGGCCGCTCGTTGAACCAGTTCGCGCCCTTATCCCAGAACTGTTTCAGGGCCTGGCTCATGGTGTGCCCCCAGCGCTTTCGTCGGTGGCAACGCGAAATTCGATCCAGCGCCCCTCTTCATCGCGCTCCAGACGGAAGGCGCCGAAGGTTCTCCCCTGAAAAGCCGGTTCCTCGCCAAGGGCCTCCAGATAGGACGGCACCAGTCGTCCGGTCTGGGCGCGCCCGCTCAGACCCACATCGCCATTCTGCGCATTCAGTCGAATTCGCGTCAGCCAAAGGCCACCGGGCACCTGTCGGGCCAAAGCAGATAGCGGTGCGGCAAATCCGGCCGTGTCTTCCGACATCAGGCTTTCTACCTGAGTAAGCAAACGCTGCCTTCGAACCAGTAACTCGTTGACCCGGGCCAGTGCCGCCTCAACCTGTGGGTCCGGCTGCCTGGATTCAGCCTCACGGGCCAGCTCTGCGACCGACCGCTCCAGGCGTTCAACCTGCTGCTGACCGGACATGGCCTGATCTGTCAGCTGTGCGTTTTCATAACGAACGAAGCCGGCCACCACTGCAAGCAACACGGCTGTCGCCGCCAGAATGGCCACGGCCGATCCCGCCTGGAGTTTTTCCCGGGTCGGGCGCAACTCTTCGGTGTAAAGATTAATTGCCTGCGGCCAGCCACCCTTGGCTTCAGGTGCAACCAGGCCCGCACTCCAGGCGGCAAGGCAGCGATTGTCTACCGAATTTTCAAGGCCCAGATCCGACCACTCCAGTGCTTCGACGCCGCTGGCCAGATAGGAACCAAGCATGGAAGACAGGGGTAAAGAGGTATTCCCGGTGACGAACCGGATCTTCGACGGCGGGACCTGCCCCAACTGGCTCTCGTAATAGTCAAGGGAACGCTGCATTTCCAGGGCAAGAGACTGGACCGCGTTCTCCTGCTGAGAGGCATCATGAAGGTCGTCATTAGAGACATCCAGACGGCGGGACAGGTACAGGACGCTGTCCTTTGCTACGACCATCTGGCCATAGCGACCGCGCATATAGACCAGAGCCGCTCCGCGCTGATGTTCATCCAGTCTGGCCGCGAGGTGGTTCAGCGCCAGTTCAGCAATGGTGATGCCGGTGAGCTTAAGGCCGCTGGCATTAACCAGATCCACCAGTTCGCGAGCGAGGGATTTGCGGGCAGCCACCACGTTGACCAGATCGCCACGGCCGCGTGAGGCATCGGCGGGAAACGGGAAAACGTCGGACACCGCGTCGGAAGGGCTGTAATCCAGAAGATCTTTAAGCTTCCACTTCAGAGCGGCGCCCAGTTCGGACTGCTCGATCCCTTACGGGCGCTCGAGCTGAAAAACCTGGTACTGGTCGAGTGGCAGAATCAGCGTTGTGGGGGCATCGGCCCAGCCGTGTTGATCGACGGCCGCGCTCAATTCTTGCTCCCGCTTTGCCGAGGAGCACTCCAGAAAGCCGATATCACCGCCAGATGCTGCCCAGGCAATACCGTCGGGGCGAACTTCGAGGAACACCCGTTGTCTGCGACTGTTGCGCCCGTTTATTTTCGTTATCAAGCCACGGATCACTGGCCAGCCTCAGAAGTTAAAAAGTGAACTATTAGGAATGTTACCTGAATACCAGTTGAACTGTCGCGTTTAATTCCATGTTTTTCGTGATATTTAACCTTCTTTTTGCAAGTCACTGACGCAAGCAGGCTCCGCATATACGGAGCCTGTCAACCAATGATGCTTGGCGGGAACACACCTTAGAAGGGGATATCATCATCAAAATCGTCAATCGGCTCGGGCATATTACCTTGAGACGGCTGCTGCGATTGCGATTGCTGGCTCTGGGCTGGCGCCGGGCTGGACTGTTGCGGACGCCCTGCGGGAGCTCCCTGACTGGCCCCGCCGCCATCGCCGCCGCGGCTATCCAGCATCTGCATCTGGCCATTGATATCCACCACGACTTCAGTAGTGTAAACGTCCTGGCCTTCCTTGTTCTGCCATTTGCGGGTTTGCAGCTTACCTTCGATATAGACTTTGGAACCTTTGCGAAGGTACTGGCCCGCCACTTCGGCAATCTTGCCGAACATCACAATACGGTGCCACTCGGTCTTGGGAACCAGCTGACCGCTCTGCCGGTCTTTATAGCTTTCGTCGGTTGCCAGGTTCAGGTTGACCACTGCGTTCCCGTTCGGAGTGTAACGGGTATCAGGGTCCTGCCCCAGATTGCCGATCAATATGACTTTGTTTACGCCTCTTGCCATGGTTCGCTCCTGATTTTGCGTCATTGGTGAGCCCGTTATCCCTTCAGGCCACCTGAGTTCAGATTTTATTCACCGGCCGGACGAACGGAAAGTCCGCAAGCCGCATTGCATCAAACTGACGCCGATCAACTTTCAGATAAGCCGTGTCAGCGTCCTCCAGAACAACAACGTCCTGCACACCGGGTAGTCGCCGCAGGCTCTCGTCAATATCATCAAAACGCGCCGGCGCTTTGTGCTGCAACTGTACCACGAAACTGGCGGTATGGCCCGGTGATGGCATAGTCAGCGCAACCAGAAGCCACAGCAGCAAAACACCGACCATCAGCCAGACGACCCCCTGTAATCCGACCTGCTGCAGCAACAGCCCGCCCAGTGACCCACCCAGAAACGCGCCCAGAAACTGGGCCGTGGAGTAAACCCCCATAGCCGTGCCTTTAGCCGCTGCCGGCGACTCCTTACTGACCAGCGACGGCAGGCTGGCTTCCAGCAGATTGAACGCCATAAAAAAGAAAAACAGAACCACCCAAGCCACCCACAAAGCCTGGGACAGATAGCCGATTGCGGCGGCACTAAAAGCAAGCATCACGATGGCACCGCACAGTATCGGTTTCATCCATCGTTTCTTCTCGCCAACAATAATGAAAGGAATCATGGCAAAGAAAGACATCACCATAACCGTCAGATAAAACCACCAGTGGGAAGAGGATGGCAACCCGAACTGATCCTGTAGCAGTGTTGGAAACACCAGGAAGATCGCTGTCAGCACCAGGTGCAGGGCAAAGATGCCAAAATCAAGGCGGACCAGGCGAGGGTCAGCCAGCACCTTGCCCAGCATTTCCCGGGCAGGCTGGGTATCGGCGCTGATGGTCTGCCGCTGAGGTGTCGGAACCAGCCTGGAAACAATCAACATGGCGACCAGCGCCAGAATGGCCGTCGCGTAAAAAATTCCGGCCAGGCCAAACGCCGATCCGAGCAGGGGCCCGAGAACCAGTGACAATGAGAAAGACAGCCCGATCGACACGCCCACGGTCGCCATGGCTTTGGTTCGCTGCTCCTCACGGGTGAGGTCGCTCAGCAGCGCCATCAGCACGCTGGCAATGGCGCCCGAGCCCTGAAGAATCCGACCGGCAATTACAACGTATATCGACTCAGCAGACGCGGCGAGCAGACTGCCCATCGCAAACAGTACAAGACCTATGTAGATCATTCGTTTGCGACCGAAACGGTCAGACAACATGCCAAATGGAATCTGAAGCACCGCCTGACCGAGCCCGTAAATGCCGATAGCCAGACCGATCAGCATGGGGGTAGCACCGTCCAGGTCATTGCCCAGCAGGACGAAAACCGGCATTACCATGAAAAGCCCGAGCATACGCATGGCGTAAACCGATGCCAGTGCTGCTACAGAGCGTCTTTCCAGAGCGTTCATGGTGTGCCTTTCAAAGGTGTGTTCAATATCAGTGGTTCGTTCCCGGGGGCGGTATTGTATCAGAACCGTGTAATACGAGGCAGGTCTGTCCGCGCTCTGAGACCACATCCGCTTTAGCCGTTGACTGCACAAACGCGGTATACTTATCGTTTTTCTTGAATGAGAGGTGTTATGGATCATATCCAGATCAGAGGGGCCAGAACCCACAACCTGAAGAACATTGACCTGGATATTCCAAGGGACAAACTGATCGTGATTACCGGCTTGTCCGGGTCGGGAAAGTCTTCTCTGGCGTTCGATACGCTTTACGCCGAGGGCCAGCGACGCTACGTTGAATCCTTGTCGACTTACGCCCGGCAGTTCCTGTCGATGATGGAGAAGCCCGATGTTGATCACATCGAAGGCCTCTCACCGGCTATCTCTATCGAACAGAAAAGCACGTCTCATAACCCTCGCTCAACGGTCGGCACGATCACGGAAATTTACGACTATCTCAGGCTTCTGTTTGCCAGAGCTGGCGAACCACGCTGCCCGGATCATGGGCAGCCGCTGGAAGCACAGACCGTCAGCCAGATGGTGGATCAGGTTCTTGCCATGGCGGAAGGCAGCAAGCTGATGATCCTGGCGCCCGTTATTCGGGACCGCAAGGGCGAACACCACCACGTCATCGATTCTATGAAGAGCCAGGGATTTATCCGGCTCCGGGTCGATGGCAAGGTTTACGACATCGATGATGTGCCAGCGCTGGATAAAAAGCGCAAACACCAGATTGATGTTGTCGTCGATCGATTCAAAGTCAAAGCTGGCCTGGAGCAGCGTCTGGCAGAAAGCTTTGAAACCGCCCTCGGGCTCGCGGATGGCATTGCGCTGGTTGCCCCCATGGACAGCAATACCGGTGTAGGCGAAGAACAGACTTTTTCCGCCCGGTATGCCTGCACCCAGTGTGGGTACGCACTCAGTGAACTTGAACCCAAACTGTTCTCCTTCAACAGTCCGGCCGGCGCCTGCCCTACCTGCGACGGCCTTGGCGTTAAACAGTTTTTTGATCCCGAAAAAATCGTCCAGCATCCGGAAGCGACGCTGGCCGAAGGCGCCATCAAAGGCTGGGACCGGCGCGCCGTGTATTATTTCCAGATGCTGGGGAGTGTTGCTGACTATTTCGACATCGATATGGACACACCCTGGGATGACTTGCCGAAAGATTTTCGACAGATCCTGCTGTACGGGACGGACGAGGACGTGCCCTTTCGTTACGTGAATTCCCGTGGCCACATTATGGAAAAAGCGCATCCGTTCGAAGGCATTCTACCCAACCTTGAGCGCCGATACCGTGAGACGGAATCCCAGAGCATGCGCGAAGAGCTGGCTCGTCACCTGAGCCAGCAATGGTGCAAAACCTGTGGCGGCTCGCGGCTGCGCCAAAGCGCCCGCCATGTATTTATCGAACAAAATAATATTTCAGACCTGACCCACCTGCCCGTTGGCGAAGCCTACAACTATTTCGAGGCGCTTGCGCTGCCCGGACGCAAAGGCGAGATTGCTGAAAAAATCCTGAAAGAAGTTCGTCAACGGCTTCAGTTTCTGGTGAACGTGGGACTCGAGTACCTCACCCTCGAACGCAGCGCGGATACACTGTCCGGCGGCGAAGCGCAGAGGATACGGTTGGCCAGCCAGATCGGCGCTGGCCTGGTCGGGGTCATGTATATTCTGGACGAACCTTCGATTGGCTTGCACCAGCGTGATAACGACCGCCTGCTGGCGACACTTTTCCATCTTCGGGATCTTGGCAACACGGTCATTGTGGTAGAGCACGACGAAGACGCGATACGCGCTGCCGATCACGTTATCGACATTGGTCCCGGGGCCGGCGTCCATGGCGGCCATATTATTGCCCAGGGCACGCCGGGGGACATCATCGCCAATGAAAACTCACTGACAGGCCAGTACCTGAGCGGCGGCAAAGAAATCCCGATTCCATCCGAGCGTGAAAAAGGCAACGGTAAACAGTTGATACTGACCGGTGCAACTGGCAACAACCTTCAGGATGTGTCACTGACCTTACCCCTCGGCGTCATGACTTGCGTGACGGGCGTCTCCGGTTCCGGTAAATCGACATTGATCAACGCCACGCTTTACCCGGTCTGCGCCGCCAAGCTCAACAAGGCTACGAGTTTAAGCCATGCGCCCTATGAGTCACTCACCGGTCTCGATCACCTGGACAAGGTCATTGATATCGACCAGAGCCCGATCGGCCGTACACCGCGATCAAACCCGGCAACCTATACGGGCCTCTTTACACCGATTCGGGAATTGTTCGCCGGCACCCAAGAAGCCCGATCGAGAGGTTACAAGCCGGGTCGCTTTTCGTTCAACGTCAAAGGAGGTCGCTGCGAAGCCTGCCAAGGCGACGGCATGATCAAGGTTGAAATGCACTTTCTGCCCGACGTCTATGTGCCCTGTGATGTCTGCAAGGCCAGACGATATAACCGCGAGACGCTTGAAGTCCGCTACAAGGGCAAAAATATCCACGAAGTGCTCGACATGACTGTGGAAGAAGCGCGCGAATTCTTCGATGCGGTTCCCTTTCTGGCTCGAAAGCTCCAGACACTGATGGATGTCGGCCTGTCCTACATTCGGCTCGGACAGAGCGCTGTTACCCTTTCAGGTGGCGAGGCTCAGCGGGTTAAGCTGGCCAAGGAACTATCAAAACGGGACACCGGACAAACGCTCTATATCCTGGACGAGCCCACTACAGGCCTGCACTTCTACGACATTCAGCAATTGTTGCACGTACTGCAGCGGCTCCGTGATCACGGCAATACCGTCATTGTCATCGAGCATAATCTGGACGTTATAAAGACCGCAGACTGGATTGTCGATCTCGGCCCGGAGGGAGGTTCGGGCGGTGGCCGTATAATTGCCGAGGGAACACCGGAGGACGTCGCGAACAACAAGGCTTCACATACCGGGCACTATCTGAAATCTATACTGGAAGCGTAAATACGACGAGCATAAAAAAACCGGAGGCCTGAACCTCCGGTTTTTTTGTGATTTCAGCCAAGAGACTTACTCTTCGCCTTCCTCAACTTCTTCTACTTCGACATCCAACGGACGACCGATTACTTCAACATACGCCATCGGCGCGTTGTCGCCGGCTCGGAAGCCACACTTCAGAATGCGAAGATATCCACCCGGACGCTCGCTGAACCGGGGGCCGAGCTCATTGAAAAGCTTGGCTACGGCAGCGTCGTCGCGCAGGCGTGAAAACGCCAGACGACGATTCGAGACGGAGTCATTTTTTGACAGCGTGATCAAAGGCTCTGCCACCCGGCGAAGCTCTTTCGCTTTTGGCAAAGTAGTTTTGATCAGCTCGTGCTCAACCAGCGACGAAGTCATGTTACGGAACATGGCTTTACGATGCGCACTGGTCCTGCTGAACTTACGACCACTTTTACGATGACGCATTGCTCTAATTCCTTACCTTAAACTAATCGGCGATTAACCGCCCAGAACCCGGTCGTCGCCACGGAGGCTAGCCGGCGGCCAGTTATCAAGACGCATACCCAGGGACAGGCCACGAGAGGCCAGTACGTCCTTGATCTCGGTGAGCGACTTTTTACCAAGATTAGGCGTCTTCAGCAGCTCAACTTCAGTGCGCTGGATCAGATCGCCGATGTAGTAAATGTTTTCAGCCTTCAGGCAGTTCGCTGAACGGACTGTGAGTTCCAGATCATCGACCGGGCGCAGCAGGATAGGATCAATTTCTTCCTCTTCCTCAACGCGCTCAGGCTCTTTCTCATGATCGAAATCAACAAATACCGCCAGCTGTTGCTGGAGAATGGTAGCGGCCCGACGAATCGCTTCTTCCGGGTCGATCGTACCGTTGGTCTCCAGATCAATAACCAGCTTGTCCAGGTCAGTGCGCTGCTCGACACGTGCGCTTTCAACGGCGTACGCGACACGACGAACCGGACTGAAGGTAGCGTCCAGCTGCAGGCGTCCAATAGCGCGAGTCTCGTCTTCATCAAGGCCGCGCTGATCGGCTGGCTCATAGCCACGACCGCGAGCGACCTTCAAGCGCATGTTGAGCTCACCCTTGGCACTGAGATGACAAATCACGTGATCCGGGTTGGTTATCTCAACGTCGTGATCGAGCGCGATATCGCCTGCCGTCACAACACCAGGCCCTTTCTTGCTCAAGGTAACCTCGGCGTCGTCACGGCTGCCCATTTTCACGGCAACACCCTTAAGATTCAGCAGAATCTCGATGACGTCTTCCTGGACACCTTCAATCGCGCTGTATTCATGCAGAACACCGTCAATCTGTGCCTCGGTGATCGCACAACCCGGCATTGAAGACAAAAGAATCCGCCGCAGGGCACTGCCCAGGGTGTGACCAAAGCCTCTTTCCAGAGGCTCAAGTGTCACCTTGGCGCGCATTGCACCGGACTCTTTCACGTCAATGGTGCGAGGTGTCAATAACTCATGTACTGAACGCTGCATAGACGCCCCTATTGCTGTCGTTGCAAATCAGGCTTTACTTGGAGTAAAGCTCGACGATGAGGTTCTCGTTGATGTCGGCCGGCAATTCAGTCCGTTCCGGAACTGAACTGTAAACGCCGGACATCTTGCTGGCGTCGACCTCTACCCAGCTCACCGGTGCACGGCTTGAGGACAGATCCAGCGCGCCTTTTACGCGAAGCTGGTTTTTTGCCTTCTCACGAATGCTGACGACATCGCCCGGCTGAACCTGGTAAGACGGGATGTTCACCACCTTATCGTTGATCAGGATCGCCTTATGCGACACGAGCTGACGGGACTCTGCACGGGTGGAACCAAAACCCATGCGATACACAACGTTATCCAGACGGCCTTCCAGCAGCTGCAGCAGGTTTTCACCGGTTGCACCTTTGCCACGGGCGGCCTCTTTGTAATAGTTGCGGAACTGCTTTTCCAGTACGCCGTACATACGACGGACTTTCTGTTTTTCACGAAGCTGTACGCCATATTCGGACAAACGACCGCGACGCGCGCCGTGCATACCCGGCGGAGTCTCGATGTTGCACTTTGTATCAAGCGCGCGAACACCGCTCTTCAAAAAAAGGTCTGTCCCTTCACGACGAGACAGCTTGCACTTCGGGCCTATGTAACGAGCCATAATTCACTGTCTCCTGTGTTAGACGCGGCGCTTTTTGGGCGGACGACAACCGTTGTGGGGAATCGGCGTCACATCAGTGATGTTCGTGATCTTGTACCCACAGCCGTTCAGCCCGCGTACAGCGGATTCACGTCCGGGCCCCGGACCTTTAACCTCTACGTCCAGATTTTTCAGGCCGTATTCAGCAGCCGCATTACCGGCTCTTTCAGCTGCTACCTGCGCAGCAAAAGGTGTGCTCTTACGTGACCCACGAAAACCAGAACCACCAGAAGTGGCCCAGGACAATACGTTGCCCTGACGGTCGGAAATGGTCACGATCGTGTTGTTGAAGGACGCGTGAATGTGCGCGACGCCATCAACAACCGTCTTTTTCACCTTTTTACGGGTACGTGTACCTGGCTTTGCCATTTTTGCCTACCTGTTACCTACGAATCGGTTTGCGAGGACCTTTACGGGTGCGTGCGTTGGTCTTGGTGCGCTGGCCGCGGACTGGAAGCCCATGACGATGGCGCAGACCACGGTGGCAACCGAGATCCTTCAAACGCTTGATGTTCATCTGAAGTTCACGACGCAGATCGCCTTCGACTTCCAGCTTGCCTACTTCGGTACGAAGTGACTCAAGCTGCTCGTCGGACAGGTCTTTGACCTTGACGTCCGGCTTTACGCCGGTTGCAACGCAAACCTTCTGGGCTGCTGTCTTACCGACTCCGAAAATATAAGTCAGTGAGATAACAGCATGTTTGTGATCGGGTATATTGACACCGGCTATACGTGCCATCCAAATTACTCCGCGTTCAAAGCTTTGCTGTGTGAATTTTCCGCCACTAATAAAGGGCGCGAAATAATAGCGCCTGACCCCGTGCGAGGTCAAGCGCCATTATTCGTTTCCCCTGCAATGTCAGTGCTGAATCCCTGAGGATTAACCCTGGCGCTGCTTGTGACGAGGCTCCGAGCAGATGACTCTTACCGAGCCATTGCGACGAATTACTTTGCAGTTACGGCAAATTTTCTTTACCGAAGCGCGTACTTTCATTGTCGACTCCAGTTTTCAAGGGGAACGGATTAACCGTTCCGACTATAGCCCTTGAGATTGGATTTCTTCATCAACGAATCATATTGATGTGACATCAGGTGCGATTGTACCTGAGCCATAAAATCCATCACCACGACTACAACAATCAGCAGTGATGTGCCACCCAAATAGAAAGGCACGTTACCCGCCACCATCAGAAACTGTGGGAACAGGGACACTGCTGCGATGTACATTGCACCGAACAGCGTCAGGCGGGTCAGAACACCGTCGATATACTTGGCGGTCTGATCGCCCGGACGAATGCCCGGAATAAACGCGCCTGAGCGCTTGAGATTGTCGGCCACTTCCTTCGGATTGTACATCAGAGCCGTATAGAAGAAGCAGAAGAACACTACTGCTGCCGCAAACAGAATAATATACAGCGGCTGGCTAGGCGCTAACGCCTGAGACACGTCGCTAAGCCATTCCATGCCCTCGCCTTGACCAAACCACTGCCCCAGTGACGCGGGGAACAGCAGAATAGACGAGGCAAAGATCGGAGGAATAACGCCTGCCATGTTGACCTTCAAAGGCAAGTGGCTGGACTGCTGGGCAAACACCTGGCGTCCTTGCTGTCTCTTGGCATAGTTTATGGTCAGGCGCCGCTGCCCCCGCTCCATAAAGACCACAAACCCGATGACAGCCACCGCAAGAATACCAATGCCGAGCACCAGCAGGAGACTCATTTCGCCGTTTCTCGCCTGCTCCAGGGTCTGACCGATTGCACCGGGCAAGCCCGCAACAATGCCCGCGAAAATCAACAACGATATACCGTTGCCAACACCGCGCTCAGTAATCTGCTCTCCCAGCCACATCATGAAGACCGCGCCGCTTACAAACGACACTACCGCCACGAAGTGGAAACTGAAACTGTCATTAAAGGTAACACCCTGAGACGCAAGGCCCACAGAAATACCCGTACCCTGAACCAGGGCCAGAATAACCGTACCATACCGTGTGTACTGGCTGATTTTCCTGCGACCGGCCTCTCCCTCTTTCTTCAGCTGCTCAAGCGTCGGACTCACCGCCGTCATGAGCTGCATGATAATAGAGGCTGAGATGTAAGGCATGATGCCAAGCGCGAAGATACTCATGCGCTCAAGAGCACCACCAGAAAACATGTTGAACATGCTCAGGATGGTCCCCTGATTCTGTTCGAACAGTGCCGCCAGGCGCTCAGGGTTAATGCCCGGAACTGGTATGTGGGCACCGATTCGGTACACCAACAGTGCCAGGAAGACAAACCAGAGCCGCGAACGCAGCTCTGCCAGTCCTTTTCCCCCGCCCGCAGGCGTTGATGCTGTCTTGGCCATTTAGTCCTCGACTCGCCTTAGTCTTCGACTTTACCGCCCGCGGCGGTAATCGCCTCGCGTGCGCCTTTGGTCACCTTGAGCCCTTTGACGGTTACTGCACGGCTCAGTTCACCGGACAGGATAACCTTCGCTTCGCGAATCTCTTCACGAACGATGTCAGCTTTTTTCAGGGCATCGAGATCCGCTACGTCACCGTCTACTTTCGCGAGCTCGTTCAGGCGAATTTCGGCCACATAACGTTGTTGACGTGATGTGAAGCCAAACTTCGGCAAACGACGGGCCAACGGCTGCTGGCCGCCCTCGAAACCAGGCGCGACACTGCCGCCAGAGCGGGCTTTAAGACCCTTGTGGCCACGGCCGCCGGTCTTGCCGAGACCGCTACCAATGCCACGACCCACACGCCTTGCGGCGGGACGCGACCCGGGTTCCGGACTAAGTTCGTTCAGACGCATCCTAGTTCTCCTCTACCCTGACCAGGTAGTTAACCCGGTTGATCATTCCGCGAATGGAGGGTGTGTCCTCCACTTCCACGGTGTGACCGATTTTGCGAAGACCCAGGCCTTTTACACAAAGTTTGTGCTTGGGCTGACAGCCAATCGGGCTGCGGGTCAGAGTTACTTTAATCATCTTTGCGTTCGCCATGACTTCAACCCAGAATCTCTTCGACGGATTTACCGCGCTTGGCTGCAATATCTTCAGGCGCTTGCGTGGCCTGGAGACCCTTGATGGTGGAACGTACCACGTTTACCGGGTTAGTAGACCCGTAACACTTGGACAGTACGTTCTGCACACCGGCAACTTCCAGAACAGCGCGCATGGCGCCGCCGGCAATAATACCGGTACCTTCAGATGCAGGCTGCATGTAGACTTTGGAGCCGCCATGCTGAGCCTTTACGGCGTATTGCAGAGTGTTTCCGTCCAACGGAACATCAACCATATTCTTACGTGCAGCTTCCATGGCTTTCTGAATCGCAACTGGCACTTCACGCGCCTTGCCACGACCGAAACCAACGCGACCTTTGCCATCACCAACCACTGTCAGCGCGGTGAAGGCGAAGATACGACCACCTTTAACCACCTTGGCAACGCGATTGACCTGGACCAGCTTCTCCTGGAGCTCAGGCGCTTTCTGTTCGTTAACGCTCATCTTCTCCACCTCTTAGAATTGCAAGCCAGCTTCACGGGCCGCGTCGGCCAAAGCCTGGACGCGTCCGTGATAACGGTAACCGGAACGGTCAAATGCGACCTGCTCCACTCCTGCCGCTTTTGCTCGTTCAGCAATCAGCTGACCGACCTTTTTGGCGGCGTCCACGTTACCGGTTGCACCCTGGCGCAGGTCCTTATCCAACGTGGAGGCAGCAGCAATCACCTTGCTACCATCTGCAGACGTAACCTGGGCGTACATGTGACGCGGCGTGCGATGAACGCACAGACGGTCAGTACCCAACCTACGGATTTTCATGCGCACTTTACGTGCGCGACGCAATCTTTCGTTATTCGCGCTCATAGTCCCGCCTTATTTCTTCTTGGCTTCTTTGCGTCTGACCTGCTCATCCGCATAACGAACACCTTTGCCTTTATAAGGCTCCGGCGGACGGAACGAGCGAACTTCAGCAGCGACCTGGCCAACCTGTTGCTTGTCGATACCGCGGATAACGACCTCCGTGTTAGACGGAGTCTCTACGGTAATCCCCTCGGGCAGCTCATATTCAACCGGGTGTGAAAATCCCAGTGTAAGATTGAGCTTCTTACCTTGCGCCTGCGCACGGTAGCCTACGCCCGTCAGCGCGAGCTTACGCTCCCAGCCTGTTGTGACACCGGTAACCATGTTGTTAACCAGCGCACGGGTAGTACCAGCAAGAGCGCGGGACTGTTTTGCACCATCACGTGCCGCAAATCGCAGGATATTGTCTTCCTGCCTCACTTCGACAAGCTGATGAATCGTGATCTGAAGCGCTCCCTTGGAGCCCTTCACATTAATTTCCTGACCGTTCAGCTTAACCTCAACACCGGAAGGCAGAACGACAGGATTATTAGCAACCCTGGACATAATGTTCTCCTAAAATACGGTGCAGATGACTTCGCCACCTACGCCTGCGGCACGTGCGGCACGGTCAGTCATTACGCCCTTGGACGTAGAGATGATCGCGACCCCCAGACCACCGGAAACCTTCGGCAGTTTTTCTGAGCCACGGTACTGGCGCAGACTCGGACGACTTGCTCGTGTGATTTTCTCAATAACTGGCTTGCCGCCGAAGTACTTGAGGTTAATCGTCAACTGCGGTTTAGCATCAGCTGACACGACAAAATCCGCTACGTAACCCTCATCTTTAAGAACCTGGGCTACGGAGATCTTCATTTTCGAAGACGGCATGGCCACGTCGGCCTTTTGTGCCATCTGTGCGTTACGAATACGCGTAAACATATCCGCAAGCGTATCTTGCATACTCATCAGTATGAGACTCCTGCTCTTTTTAGTTGTGCAGCGGTGCGCCGCACCGCTTACCAACGGGCATCAGGCCTGGGGCCGACGCCTGCCTTACCAGCTTGCTTTAGTCAGACCCGGTACGTCGCCACGCATGCCAGCTTCACGCAACTTGATGCGAGAGAGCTTGAACTTGCGCAGAACGCCGTGGGGGCGACCTGTCACCTGGCAACGATTACGAAGACGCGAAGGACTTGCGTTACGTGGTAGCTTTTGCAGCTTCACTTGCGCGTCCCAACGGTCATCATCGCTGGTATTCGGGTTTTTGATAATCGCCTTGAGCTCTGCACGCTTGGCTGCAAATTTCGCAACTGTCGCCTCGCGCTTGAACTCACGGTTCTTCATGGAAACCTTAGCCATTACACTCGTTCCTTATTTCTTGAACGGGAAGCCGAACGCTTTCAGCAGTTCGCGACCTTCATCGTCGGTACCGGCACTGGTCGTAATGGTGATATCAAGACCACGGATCTTGTCGACTCGGTCGTACTCGATCTCGGGGAAAATAATCTGCTCACGTACACCCATGCTGTAGTTACCGCGACCGTCAAACGACTTGGGATTAAGACCGCGAAAGTCACGGATGCGGGGAACCGCAATGTGAACCAGACGATCAAAGAAATCCCACATACGCTCACCGCGCAGCGTAACTTTAACACCAATCGGCCAACCTTCGCGGATCTTGAAACCAGCTACAGACTTTCGGGCAAGTGTAACGACGGCCTTCTGGCCAGCCAACTTTTCCATATCTGCAACGGCGTTCTCGATCAGCTTCTTGTCGCCGACAGCTTCACCGACACCCATGTTAAGGGTGATCTTTTCAATACGCGGTACCTGCATGATGTTCTTGTAGCTGAACTCTTTCCGCAGGGCGGGTATCACTTCCTGACTGTACTGCTCTTTCATATTAAGCATCGTAACCACCACCGCTTACTGGTTATCGACGACTTCTTTCGTGGACTTAAAAATCCGCACCTTGGCGCCGTCTTCCTTCATCTGGAAGCCTACGCGATCGGCTTTGCCGGTCTGCGGATTAAAAATAGCCACGTTGGAAGCCTGGATAGGTGCTTCTTTTTCGACGATGCCACCCTGGGTGCCAAGCATCGGGTTTGGTTTCGTGTGCTTCTTGATCATATTGATCCCGGAAACAAGCACTTTACCATCGTCCTGAACCTTCAGGACTTTACCACGTTTGCCTTGGTCTTTACCCGTTGTGACGATGACTTCGTCATCTCGTTTGATCTTTTTCATAACCGGCCTCTGGTCCTTTAAAGTACTTCGGGTGC
>Ga0307930_1000256_pt1 | contig 41189 bp, 32 predicted proteins | sample OrgLakmetageno46_FD_203161 | JGI IMG/M metagenome (GOLD analysis project Ga0307930, IMG submission 203161) | Saline water microbial communities from Organic Lake, Antarctica - #46 | ecosystem: Environmental > Aquatic > Non-marine Saline and Alkaline > Saline | place: Antarctica: Organic Lake...
ACGGCTTGCCATTGTTTACACATTTTTACTTCTATTGCCATGCCTTCTTTAACTTCTATGCACCAAAGAGGAAGACAATCGAACCCCCCCCTCCCCGATAAGTCCCTACCCCTATTAGCTACTGGTCACTACAGGGTCAGTATCCAAATCGTTTCATTCGCAAAGCCATAAATGAATGGCCCTCGACGCAACACTACGGTGAATTTATTTAATTTCACCGGGGGTCGAGGGAGCGGTCTTCGGGGTGGTAATGCTCGGCGAGCAACCGGTAGATGTAGCTGGGCTGATGGCCACCCGTGTTGGTGACGTATAAGTCAATCAAGTCTGGCCCAACGTAATCGTATTCCGGGTTTAAGACGTCAGCGCGATCGAGGAGCTTCTGGTCTGTGCCGTACGGCAACACGTCAGCTGGCGATGTCAACTCGTTGAACTGGTCGAGGTCATGGGGGTATTCCGGGCAGAGCTTGAAGAGACTGGTGATGCACACAATAGGAACCGCATGCTCACGAGCCGCGAGCGCCACGAGCTGAGACCCCGAAGGCGCAATCAATCCGCCATTTGCCATCACTGCATGCGTAGGTAGGAAGACCTAAGGAAAAGAAAAGAAAAAGGAGGTTGAAAGTGGAATACATTCAAGAAAAGCTTTCACGCCCTACATACACCACCTCGCCACTATTCTCCCCTTTCATGAATCGAAATATTGTCCGAGTGCACGCACCTTATCTACCAAAGGCATCAAGGCAAAAACAGCAGCATCCTGGATTACGGTGACGTCTATGCCTTTGTCGGACAAGCTTTTCGCCATCTCGTGGCCTCCGTAGTAAGGGGCGCTTTCGCACACGATCACTTGGAACGTGCGCTTCTTTTCCGCAGCTGCGAGAATGAACTTCTCCACCGAGCGGGACTTCCCAAAGGTTAAGATTTTGGCGCCGTCTGGAATATGTTCTTCGGCTTGTTCGCTTATGGCTTCGCGGACGGTATCGAGCTCTTCGATAAGCTCGTTGACGGAGCCTTTAATCGAGGACATCACATCTTTCAGAGGCAACTTCGTGAAGTCCACCGCACCTCCCTTCGAAGACAGCGCGCTCGTGAGAGACTGCTGTGCGCTGTAATATGCTTCGCTACCTGCCCCACTGCGACCTGCCTTTTGTGCCTCCTCGTCAAGCTTAGTCCCATACTCGTCGCGGACGATGAAGAGCACGCGTCGAACGATGCACCCTAAAGCGAGTTCCATTGGCCGCGCTTCAGATAACGTCACTCCAACTGCTTGATATTAGAAACGAAAGACGAGGAGAGGTTCAACTTTCTGACGTACGCACGCACGAACGCCGAAGTTATCAATATGTAGGCGGCAGGCAAAGCATAAGCTATCTTATCTTGCTTGCTACTGTAGCTAGGTAGGTTTGAACCCAACAAATTCGTCTTAATTTCAAAAATCTTCAAACAGCCCTCTGCCCACTCAAATCTGTGAGAAATTCAATAACATGCTAGGGAGCTATCGTTACCAGCTCGAAAATGGTTCATCATTTCGTGCGTGTGCTCCCAATGGCAAGTTTCCATCATTCCTTTGAGCAGGGACAGCGTATAACGGGAGCAGTGGTGCGGCCCTCGGATTTTACGCCGCTTGAGTTGGCCCAAAACGTCCTGAAATTGGTCATAATCCTCAGGACGCGACTTCTTCCACTGTTCGATAACCTCGTGCGTTGTCATAGGAGATGTATGGTGAGCTATGGCAACTAAGTAGCTAAGGCACGACCCTTAGCTAGCTAGCTAGCGACGCGACCAAGTACATAACTTATATTATCTGTACAACCAAGAAGGGTGATCAGGTGTAAACCTGATCACCCTTGGTACAACTGTACAGTACCTGCGTTGTTGTCGTCCGTTGAAGTGGACATGTGGTTTTCTCCACATGCCATATCAGGGCAAAGAGCTAAGGCCGGTGGCAGCAACACCAAGTTGGTTCGCCTAACGCCACTTCTTTACCCTTCGCCCCCAGGCAAGTCGAGCTGAAGGTCCACGGCAGAAGCAAAAAAAGTTTCGATAGTTAGGAGAGCATGGAGAGCAAATTGAAATGCTTGTGGGAACATTACTGTTTTTCTGATTACGCGGAGGCTTCACTCGGTTCAAAGGAATTTAATCCAAAATCCCAAACGAAAGCGAAGGATTTCATACAGGGTCGCTAAATGGGAAGTACTGCTCAAGATCTGTAGGCTACAGGGGAGAACAGAGGAAATAAGTAGAGCGACAGATCATAAGTTACTGTCATACAGTACTGTACAGAAACACACAAAAAAAAGTACTTCCTTACTTCCTTTCCATACTAGGTACCAGCTTCTTCCCTGTGCCCGGCCCTTGCGCTAGAATTCCTGCTATGCTACCCGGGCATGCGTGCCTGACCAATAACTAGCTTTCTCTTCCTATGAGCTGCTTTGCTTTGTTTTACTGCCTATTACCATTCAATTCCGGCCCCTCAGGGCTCGAACTCGAACTCGAACTATTTAAAACCCAAATTACCCAGAAGCCAATGCCGCGAGCAGAAGTGGGAATGCGCGTGCTGTGCGCAAAAAGGCAAATGAGCCTTTTTCAAGAGCGTGATCATAAACTCTCCGCGCGGTCTCTCTGCTCTCATTGCTCTGATTCTTTGCTTTCTTAACTATACGTATCTAGCGCGATTTCTGTCGTGGTCTCCAAGCTCGACTCACGTGAGCGAGAGGGCGGGGAAGCAAATGAAGAGCGCCTTTGTGGTGCTGTAGTTTCTGTGTTATTCCGGTATTTTTTCTCAGTCCCGATTGGCCGTGGAGAAAGCAGAATTCCCACTGTATTGGGCAACGGCGCCTCTACCCTGCAGCCAGCCCGGCCATTGCAGCAGGAAGTGAAGTAGCACATAGCCGCAAGCAGCCTGCGTTCGCTGTCATTTTGGGGCAGGGCACCAATTCATTTTTGTGGAAGGGTGCCAATCCGTTCCTATGGCAGGGAAACTATCCATTTTATCACGGGAATTCGAACTGATTTTATGGCAGCGAACCGATCCGTCTTTGTGGTAGAGACCCTGTTGCTGAGTGCGCCAAAGCGCACTATACCAGCAAGCAGCAAGGTGCGGAACGGCAACATTGGCCGCACAGCTGGAGTAGCGGGGTGGGCCGCGTGAGGCAGCTGTGTAAGTGATGCGCCGGAAACCGCAGTTAGGCGCAGAGCTAAGACGAGAAGAGAAGACGAAGACGAGAAACGAGAAGAACAGTTACTATTCCCATTCCCCGCTAAGGAGGAATCACCCAGGAGCTGGACCAGAATAATCGAGCGGAGGCCATCTAACCTGCTGCCACAAGAAGTTTGTTTGGATCGCTCCAAGCACCAAACGTGTGCTTGCTGCTCTGCTTATCCCGGTCCATCTCCCTCAAATTATTTCTTTATCCGTTTTGTGGCAGGGAGTCGGACCATTTCGTGGCAGGGAACCAGTCCATTTCGTGGCAGAGAACCAGTTTATCTCGAGGCAGAGAACCGGTCCATTATTTTCGCAGGGATAAGATCTTTTTCAGGGCAAGGGTTCGAGCTGTTTTAGGGCTGGGAACCGATCCTCTTTTGTTTACAGGGTGCCGATCCATTTTGCCAGAAAAACTTGATCATAAACACTTTACACGGCCTCTCTGCTCTCGCTGCTCTTATTCGTTGCTTTCTTTTTTATGCGTATTATGCGCGATTTCTGTCGTAGTCTCCAAGCTCGGCTCATCTGAGGAAGGGAGCGGGGAAGCATATGAAGAGCGCCTTTGTGGTGCTGTAGTTTCTGTGCAATCCCGGTTCTCGTGCTCAGTCCCGATTGGCCGCGGAAAAATATAATGCCCACTTCAACGGACAAGAACGCTAGTAGGTTCCTAACAGTGTGGCTGCGCAAAATTCTGAGAATCCTTTTGGGTTTGTTCATTTGTTGCGCCAGAATGGATGATCGACAGTAGATTCGGCCTGTCTTGTATTCAGAAAAGAAGCACGCTTGGCAGCTCCATCTGCATGGCCGGAAAGATTGCAGCCAAAATTTGCGCAGAGGAACAAATTTTCAGTTTGAAAGCCGGGAATTTGTAAAATTCGTGAAAAGTAATTCTTAATTTGGCACAGTCCCCTAATTTGGCACATGCCCCTCACTTGGTAATGCCCATGCGCGGGTTCACACTGCTTCTGGTCTCATCCGTCCATTATTCACTGCCCCCAGCCTCCTACCACTTTAGCCAGCTACAAATTGAATTCATAAGAACCAGTCATGCAAGCACGCATCGCTAACAAGCGGTTTAGACTGCAGGCAAGGTTGCGCATATTTCCCCTCTCGATCCTTTGGTGAACCAGGGTGGGTAAACAAACCCGGAAATTCCGCAGTTTTCTTGGTTACTGTTTTCGATTTAAGCTGGCGCCAAGTTGGTATTCCAAACCAGCAACTCAAACGAATGATGCAAATTTGCACCTCAAAGCAGTGTAGTTGTACTTGTCCGTTGTTTGAGTTGCATGGCCCTTGGTGTGAATCGCAGTTGTGTTCTTTTAGGGATCTAAATATAGTACATGCGCAAGCAAATTAATACTGTATAAATGTCGACATTTTGATTCATAATAACACGATAATGATAATTCGCAATGAAGGCCGTAATATAATCGTTTAAATTCCATTGAAAAAGGAAAAGGAGAAAAGAGAAGTTTTAACAGCGAGGTGGCCAAACACGGAAACAGATACGTACATCTTATAAAATTGACATCAGCAACACAGCAACATATAAAAACACCGATAACCATGATAATCGATACTCGATACACATTTTGCTAGTCGTTAGGTGTTAGGTATAATTCCTGGGCGTTATGCCGAATTGGAATCCGCAACACACCCCGTGTATTTCATTGGGCATGGCAAATACCGAAATGAATAAGTTCATTTGAATTTGAAAATACATGAAGCACCGATCTCTGCAAACGAAAAATAGAATGTTGCGGTGCAATGATCAAAACGACACATCAAAATTTGTCTTTAAGGCAGAGCCACTTCCTGCTTTCTGCAATGCTCTAGACCTCAAATTCGCCAGAATCCTCAGTATGTTGGCGCTGGGCGGTTCTCGTCGCCACCTTTCCATTTGGCCATGAGGCCAGCTCCTGCGATCGCGCACGTGGCGGAAGCACCCATAACGGCGAGCTTGCTCATAGTACTTGTCAGGCCGGCTGGGATAGCTTGCTCAATCAAGAAAATGCACCTGCACAAGAAGCGCCAATATATTATCGTTGTGAGTCAAAGTTCTCATTAGATCAAAGAAGCCACAGGAGTGGAAAAGAAAAACACAAATGAAAAAAGAGAGGAACATGAACTTGGAAAGGTGAGATGTTCGCCGCATACATGGTGAATCCGATGCCGCCGAGGAGGCCCACAATGGGGAGGTGGGCCTTCACCATGCCTTGCGGGTACGTAGCAATCCCCATCTTCACTGCCAGGGCCGTAATGCCCATGATCCCCAGAGGTTTGCCCAAAATTAGGCCCGCGCCAATGCCCCAGGCCACCGGTGCTTGTGCTGCCGCACCCGCAGACGCCGCAGCCGCAGGGCCAACAATGGGCACCGCGCAGTTGGCGAGCGCAAAGAGGGGCATGATGGCGAGGCCGCAGATTGGCTTCCAGTACTTGACTAGGCGGTGGATGTTGTGGGTGTCGCCCTTGCCGCCCCACACGCTCAGCCCTGCGCACACCCCCGCAATGTCCGCGTTGACGCCGCCTTGGACCAGCAGCAACCACATGGCAAGCCCCGCGGCGAAGTACGACTTGCCACTCTCAACGCGCTGCTTTTGCATGTAAAACATTAAACCCTGCATCACGCAAAACAGCAAAAGCACGAAAATGGGGCCCAATGGTGTGAAAAGTTCGCTGAAAAACAAAAATTTCAGACATGAACGATACGCATAGCAACGGAGACGCCAGGTGAAAAGATACCAAAGCCGAAGGCAAGTTGCAAGAAGACGAGAATAAACCTGAACACCGGCGGCAGCAGCAAGGAACCCCGCTTGAACTTTCTTCGCGAAGCAGGTAGCAATCACAACGATGGCACCCAAGTCATCGACTGTGGCTAGGGTGAGCAGGAACGCGGACACGGCAGCTGGAAACTTGCCCGCAAACGCCCCAAACACGCCCATTGCAAAAGCAATATCCGTAGCCCTGCTCAATGAAAGATGCCGATAACACACACAAAAAAACACCAAAGTAATAGAAGGAGAAACCAGACGTGTTTAGAGGTCTAATACACCGCACATTGTATATCATACATGCCTGGCTGGATGCAGCATTCCAGGAGTCTTGGTTCATGCTTACATTGGGACAGTGACTCCAGCCATGGAGCCAGCAGGACCCGCTGCCGAATTCACGAGCGCGTACACCGCCATGGGCACAATCATGCCGCCGAGCGCAGCAATGCACGGCAACGCTGCTTGCCGGATGTTTGAGAGGGAGCCGTCTACGAGCTCCTTCTTGATCTCAAGACCGACCTATACAGAAATGAAGTGTGAGGCTCAAGAATAAACTAGCTCAAGTGACGATTTCCCCTAATTTGAAGACTCGTAAGAAAGACTTTGCGAGTGGCAACGCACAGTCTTCGCAGGGGATTCTAGGAATCATCTTGAGCAGCCCTTCCTACCATGAAGAAGAAGAAAGCCATAAAACCCTCATTGACAAGGAGGCGATTCGACAAGACGTGCTGGCCGATTGCCACGCCCGAAGGAGTGTTCCAGAAATTAAGCCATGCAAGGGCCATGCCTGAGTTGGCAAGGCAAATGCTGGCCGCCGTGGCTGCGAGGAGCATGCCGCTTCCTAGACCGTTATCAACCTTGTCGTTTAGTTTGTCGAGCCAGCTTGACTCATCACGCGCACTGTACGAGGCAGATGCCGCAGCATATATAGGTGGGTCATACACGGGGTTCTCTTCACGGTAGCGTGGTTGTTCACCCAGATTGGAAAGATAGTCCGAGCTCATGCGAATGCCCTGCGAGCGGCGGCGGCTACGCATGGCAGAGGATTGGGCCCAAGAGCGAGTCGAGCCCAAATTCTGAAAGCCATGGCCGACTCCAAGCGTCAAAGCGATGGCGAGTCCATGCGTGTAGCGACGAGTGGTGGGCATGATGATTTTGATCCTATTGGAACGCTCGCCGCTATGCACGGTGCCTGCTTGGCTCCAAGTACTTGCTATTACAAAACTTCTTCAGATGTTGTTGAACCGGGATCGTACCCGAAAGTCCACGTCGCGTGATGCGTGAATTTCAAACTGTTCGCGGTGCTGTATATTTCCCACCATATGTGGCCATGTCCGTATATTTGACAGAAGAAAAAAAAAGACAGCGGCCAGTCGAGTTTGCAGATGTTGCGGTAAGCACACTCCTCGGTTCCCATGAGGTTGGCTCGATGGCAAGGCAGTGTTTTGTGGCAGTCACGGCCGATTTATATTTTTGAGGGTGCAATGGTGGTGAATTCAGCAAAGATTTCCGATGAGCACGGGCCTGCCTTGAAAGAAAGGCGCACTCGCTCTCACGAACCGCATGAATACTATAGATTTATCTTTACAGGAAATTAATTTGGACCTGCTGTCGTTACAGCGGAAAAGCCACTGATTGTCTAATTAGCTGAGCTAAGAAGCACCGAAATGGAATGCTCGGAGAAAATGACGGTGTGTCAATTTTGCTCCAATCAGCATACATCAGCATATTATCATTCAATCGATCTTCAGAAATAATAGAAACGGAGTCGACGGAGTCGTTTGGATTACATTCCTGTTCCCACAATGATGCCTTGACCTTCGTTGTCTCGCCGTGAAGATGCTCTAGTGAAATAAGACGTTTTCTTTTAATTTGGGATCGCCAATCTATAGCTCCAGTATGCAAGATTGGGCTAGTGTTGACGTCCTGTGAAGCATACGGCTATCTTGCAGAGTATGTTTAAAGCCTTCAAGTATCCGAGTAGTAGAAAAAAAGCTTCGGAGCCACTGGGCGCCAATAGCGACCGTTTGGACCCGACAAATGCCTTGGCCGAAGCTACTGAAAGCGTTGACGAGCTAGCAGTCGCACCGCCTCCACTTGTTCGTGGGAACACGAAGTTGAGGACACCCTATGAGGTTCGAGGCTATGAATTATCACTCACGCTCAGCGATCGCCCGTCCGCACCTCTATTCTTGTCAATAAGATCTGGAGCCGGAGTTTGGTCCACCTCAGAAGTCCCCGCAGAACAGTCGAATGATTCCCTGACAAATGCCTCTCCTGATGGCAATACTGCTGCTGCTGCGGGTGACTCTGATAAAGTGAAAGTTACGTTTATGTGGCCTCGAGAACGGTTGTCGTTGCGGCTTATGCATCCTTCACAAGACTTATCAATTCAGCTCTTTACCGTACGTAATGGCTTATCATCAATTTTGGCTCAGGGGCGCTTACGAGGTCAACAGGAACACCCCGCCATTGGTGCAGAGCGGAAAGTGACTGTACGCTTGCGCCCCCCTCCGAAACAGGCCAGTTCTAACAGGGCTGGTGACAGAATCGTGTCTATGTTTTCCGCACCGAAGTTGCCGGCAAGTTCACGTACTAAGATTGGATCGCTCACGCTGAAGGTTTACTTTTTGACGCCCGACGATTTTTCAGTTATTATCTCTGATCTTCACGCTATGCCTTCAGTAACCCCACGAAAAGGCAATTCTACTGCATCTTATGAAGCTGATGCTCTGCCTCTGTCCCAATCGAACGTGCGGAAATCGTCACCATTACCGCTAGATCTTCCAGGAGTGGTAGATGTTTCGACTACCGAGGAACTTCAAACGAGTTTTGCGGGAGAGCCGCTAGGTTCTCTTAGCAAAGGCACACCTGAAGGGATTCATGAACGCATCGATGAGAGTGCCAATAAAGAAGACGACGCAAGTGGAGGCGACCTGGACGATGAAAGCTTTGCTGCACTAGAGCAGGCACGTGATGACGCGCTCGCGTCTATGCTGGCTGTTTCTTTCGAGACTGATGCAACATCTCATCCTGCACCTCTTGATAGCCCCACTGCTACGCCGCTTACACTTCCTGTGCGGCTTCCCTCCACACCGCTCGCGCCATTAGTCAATCCGACAAGCGTTGCACACTCGGAAAGTGTGGGTGCAGCCCCAACTCTGACTCCAAATTCCTCTAGAAGCGGTGGCGATGCTGCGATAGTGCAGCGAGCCCAGCTGCTTATGTCAGCAGCTACTGCATTAGAGAATGGTGGTGTAGTAGGCTCAAACGTGAAGCAATCGCTGAACCATCTCTTGCAGCAAGTCGCGGGGCCTCAACCAATGCGAAGCCACCGCTTGATGGCCTGGGTAGAAGACCTCGTATGGGACTTGGCGAACCTTGGCGGTGGTTTTGGCTTGCTGGCATTTCATTCCATCTATGGCCCCGCATTCGAGTACCCCATTTGTCCGCTGCCTCTTGCCAGCGTTCCTGCCCTCCTCCCAAATCTAACCAACCGTGCCGACGATATCCATCCCCTTACTTTTGGCCTCAAAGCGCACCGCCCGAGCGGCGCTAGCTTTGCTTTCCGGGCTGAGTCTCCTGCAGACTTCGTTCGGTGGACCGCCGCCATTGCCTCCTTTTTAGGTGGTGCCACAGTGGACCCGTTCTTAAGTCCGTCGGGGCGCGGTACGGTACCTCGCTACTGTCGTATTGGCTCGGCAGAAGGCCGTAAACTCGAGTTAGGCTTGCTTGGTGGCAGCAGCGGCGATTACTACGACGACGACGATGATGAGGGTGAAAAGCGCGCCGCTGCGGTGGTTGCAGGCTGGCTGTGGCGCAAGAAACAACACCGGAGCTCCGCCTCGTCGATTACCTGGGTTCGCCGTTATTTCACGTTGCGTGCACTTCCGCCTGCTAGCATGCCTACGTCGTCTTCTTCTTCAGCTTCGGAACCACCGATTGCTGTTGCGTGGTTAGAATGGACGCACTCCAGCAAGAAGCGCGGGAGTGCGAGCGTTGCCCTTGACCCTGCTGCCCTCAGCCTCGTCGAACCTTTTGCCCCGAGCTCGAGCTCTCCTCCGGGATATCTAGCTGACGTGAGCGTGCTTGCAATACGGGGCCTGACGCAGCATAGTAGCAAAAAGAAAAAGCAAACGGGAAAGAAGTCTAAGGAGACAGCAGCAAAGGACTCTGGGAAAGCCAAGAAGCGCTTGAGTGCGGCTGATCAGCGTATCGCCGCTGCCGCTTTGAAAAGCACAACCTCTGCTGCAAGCGTAGACTCGCCCAGTGCTGGTGTGCAGTTCTCAGATGACCCACTCGACAAAGAAGAGGCGCCTTGGGTGGTGGTGCGACGAGTGTGCTCTCCTGCAGCTGCTGAAAGCGAAGAATCACTGGAGCTTCGCACCCCACCTGCTGAGACGCTGCGCACGCCTCTCAACGAGACTGGAAATGGGAGCTCTGCTGACGTCATGATGATGTTTGGTGCTGGCACTGCATTGACTGTGCCTGTACAAGGTACTGAAAAGCAAACTGATGGTGCATCTGCCGACAGTAGCAGCTGTCAAAACGGTGTCAGCGACGATTCAAATAGCAGCGACAGCGGAGTTCTCGAAACGACAGATGCCCTGATTGTAGCCCTCTTCCGGAAGAGCCCGGTGCGCGGTGCTGTTGACGTATGCCTTGGCTCAGCTTTGGTGAAGATTGACGCAGTGCCGTTCTCATGCCGCCGCCACCTAGCAGTGCCTCTAATGGCGCTGCCTGCTAAGGCAGATCCTTGGGCCTTGAACAAGAGCACATCTAGTAGAGCAAAAAGTAAAAGTAGTGCAAGCAGTGTCGTGGCAACAGTGCACTTGGCATTGGAGGCACGCCGCGTGCTGTCGTGCGTTACCAAATGGCCTTGCGCCTGGGTTAACCTCACGAACAACAATACCATCGACGATTCCACCATTAGTGCTTCTGCTGCCACTGCAGTCCATACTGACCCATTGCCACTCTCCTTGGCGTGCAGCTCTCCGTTCAACGATAAATCTCAAGACGATGTACAGCCGCTGGCATCATCACTGGTGTGTCAAGCAGCTCCGGAAGCGTTGTTCCTTTTGCCGGGTTCGAAGACAAGAGCTGCTGGAGAAGAGTCAGCTTGCTTGCTTCGTGTGCCGTGGGAGTGCGTCGTGGATTTGCTGGTGGTTAGTCCGGGCTGCTTGCATCTTCACCTCAGCGCTCGAAACTTATCGGAAGCGGCGCGGCAGCGTATCTTAGGGCAAGGAAGTGACGCCGCGATCCAGCACATGCAAGACGTGGGGAAGTGTGCGATGGAAGAGCGTGTGCGAAACACGGTGATTCGCGCGAAACAAGAAGGGATAAGCTATGCAGTGTGGCTGGTGAAATCCATCGGTGAAGGCGACTACGACACCGAATTCGTGAGCAGAACTCGAAGAAACGACAAGTAAGCCTCATTTGCTCATCAATAAGCTTAGTTCGTTGATGTATTTCTTCGCTTCTAGTCTTCGAGATGCTATTTGTGAGACATTATGTCATCTTTTCTAAGGGGTTGTACCGTGTCACATCCAATCTATTATACCTATTCGTAGTGTCTTTTATTTCCAGGTCCATCCCATCCTCGTAATCACCAATAACGATGTCTTTGCACTGCAGGTGGCATGCTCGCTGGGAAGCATACGGAAGTGATGACACAATGACCTTTGCGTTTTCAGACCCAACTACCCTCGAGGTGGACGCAGACAAGATAGATGCCGCAGCGTCGAAGCCTCACGAAGTTGCGTGGGCAATTCCGAGCGAGAACAATGGAACAACGGCTGCTGAAGCTACTGGAAGTGAAGTTAGCAGCCGCAAGCGACAGCCTTCGTTTGGCGATGTGCGCGACGACATTCCAAGCCGTCCGGCAGCATTCTCACACGACTCTCGTGCAGCCTCAGCCCCTAAAGTTGCCCCAGCTTTACCACCGGAGCTCACTGCGTGGGTCTCCGAAGACGGCGGTGAAGCTGTCCTACGCATTGCTCCTTGCTCGGCCGCAGTCCTGGCGGCCTGCGTGCGAGAAAGGCTGAACTTGCGTGCCGAAAGACAGCGGTTGCAGAGCGTAGTGAAGCTCCCTGATTGGGCCCATTTTGAAGTGGCTGAAATCACGTCTTCAACTGAAGGCAAAGTTGGGGTTGCAGTGGAAACATTGCACCACCTCCGAGCCAAGGAGGCTACTTTCGGCAGTGTTCTTGAGGGTATAGGAACCACGATGCCGAGTGCGAACATTCAAAGCCACAAGAGCAGCTTGGCTCCTTTATTGCCTACTGGGCCTCAAGGACTGATTCGAAGCCATTCCAGCCTTGTTTCTTCTGGAGGAAGAAGTGAGGACGTGTTTGCGTCGTCTTTTGCCGAGTTGCTGAGACTGAAGTTGTACACAAGGCGACTGTACGACAGCAAAACTTACCCGGTGTGGCGCCGCGGGGGGCAGGATTTCCGCGCTTATGTGCATTTGCGTCTGGGGCAAGCTCTTGAAGGAGGCACCACTGGTGTGCGACCGCTTCCTAGGAAGAAGACGAAATCTGCACTGGAATCTCTCAATGGGTCTGAATTTGACTCGAGCAGTGACGACGACGACGAGGGCATCGACGGTAGTAAGATCAACAACGATGATGATACCACATCAGCGCAGACTTCCGGGAAAGATGCGCAAGGCAACGAGGTGAGCCGGCTTCAGCTCGCGGCAAGCGATGACGTGGCAAAGACCGTACAATCCGTAGACCGTTTGCTCGCTTGTTTGGGGCGCCTCTTGGGAGAAATCGCGCTCGCGTTCCCAGACCAGCGCTCCGAGTTCTTGAGGCATGCGCAGCTGTTGGTTGAAGCCATTTATACCGTGCTAGTCTCTGAGATTGGACGGCATATTGGATCTGCGGAGGCCATTAGCAAGATCACCATGCAAGCACTCCTTCAGCTCTTGGACTTGCTCTTAAAGCGCAACCACTGCGTCGAAGAAGTGCTGAAGGAGCACGGTTTGTCTGGAGGAGCAGCCGTTGAGTTAACGGCAATGCTTGAAGTTGGCCCTCTCTTAAGCCGTTTTGCGAATCGCACCGTGCTTGAGATGGTGCAATTCGCTCAGCGCACGGTGCGTACATATTGGACAAATGTGGACAAATTGGAGATTGCAATGACGAAGTGTACTTACTCTAACCCGATACATTCTTGTTCCTAAACTATTTCCTGTGCCATCTTTCATGCACTCATGGCGTTCTTATCCATGACACCGTAGAAGTTTTAAATTGTACGTGCTCATGTTGTAATTTGGTTGAAGTAGGTGCACGCCTACGAGAGCATGGTCGCTGAAGAAGCACGGGGTCCTGCCTACGAGTCGCCGCTCGGCCACATGTGGACGCGCTGCCCGGAGGACCTCATGAGCGTGACCAACGTCTATGTAAACAGCGTGGCTTCGTATTGCCAAGGTCTCAACAGTGTGCTTGGAAAAGTGCTTGCCTCAGTGCTGAGTGCCCACCTCATTCACGCCAAATCCATTGGGAAACAGTATAACGCCATCGCCAGAGCTTTCTATGCGTCTCGCAGTAAAGGGTCTGGTAACGGCCCTAGTCAAGGAGATGACCGATCGCAGAACCCAACGCTCACTGGCCTTCATTTGCGAAGCCGGTTCATCGGAGGCAACAGCAAGACCGCAGCGGTTGACGCATCCGCACCGTCGTGGTCCGAGGAGCTCTCGATTCAGTACTTGTGCGCGTTACTCAACGACTGTGGCCGGGTGATCAACGGTCACTTGGCGACTTTGCTCTTGACGCACGAAGCCATCATGACCTCGGAAGGGCTCCTAGAAGGCGTACTGGAAGTGCAAGACGTGTTCTTTGCGATGGGCAATCGAGGCGCTGCAGTGCTGGCGACGCTCCTTGTAGATGGGCTAGATCTAGACCAGCATGCTGGAGGTGCCAAGGGAGCTGCCAATGAATTGGTGACTGGGCTTTTACATGTGAGTGAATGGTGTGAAGAGGGCCCTTTTTTTCCAAGCCTCGTGGCAGCCGCTGCCGACAATTTAGCGGCCGCTTACCTTTTTAAACTCGCCTTAGCGCTTGACCCCACGGCGGATGCTTCGAACAACGCGATTGGCTGGCCGACCGCTACTACAGAGAAGGAAAACTCGTTCGGCCCAGCCCAGATGGAGGCGCTAGCGAAGGATGTGTCGGCGCTGTCGGCCACTTTTGCGGCGAAATGGCCGAACGAGACCAGCAAATCGTTCGACGAATTGAGAGAAACGCAGCAGGTGCTCTCGCTCGAGCTTGTGCCTCCAGAACAAGACTCCGAGTCCTTCGAGGCAGCGGTGCAGGTATATCGTTAAGATGACACACTGGTTGTGGTATTGTAGTCGCCCTCTTCACTCAGTCCTTGTTCGATGCTCACTTTTGAATTTTTTGCCCATTTCTCAGCTACAAGTGAATGAGTGCTTGTGTATGATTTCTGTGCAGGTGTTGGTTGGAGTAGTCCGCACGCACCCCACCACTCTGCAGGGTCGGCTCGTGAAGTTCGTAGAGATTTGCCTCAATGCGCGTGCTGACGTCACTGCGTCTACCTCCCGCGCCGCCATTGCTTTACTTGTGCGTACATGTAGCACTGCCTTTCGATGGTTGTGGCGACTTGTTTCAAACAAGCCTGTGTTTGCCTCTGTTGTCTGGGCTTCTGTGTTATACCAGTACGGAAAAGAGGGTTGTTGAAGCTTTATGTCAGCACAAACTAGAACTTTCTAAAAGCACTTTCGCTTTCATTTGATTGCTTACCTTATGCTCTTGAAATTTCCCTTCTTCTTGTGTGCATAAATTATCATCAAGGTGGCCCACTTAGAAGAGTTCAACCGAGACCGCCCGCCTACTCGTCCCCGCGACGGACGCACCGATCTCTTTACCTTGCTGTTCGATGACGCAGCTGGTGACAACCATGTTGCGAATAAAAGCCAAGTTGGTGGCGATGCCAACAACGAAGAAGATGAAGAAGGAGACGATGAAGACGATGAGCTGGAGAGAGAATCTGAAGCGCCAATACGCCTCTCCCTGGCGATGCCGCGGCGTCTCGGTAGTCTGCTTCAAGCTCCAAGGTCGCGGCTACGCGACAGTAGCTCCAACCTCTTCGGAACTTCTGGCCTCAGCCGCCTTTCCTTTGTCTCTATGCGCGCGAGTGAGGTAGGAGTTGCTCCTGGTATAAATGATGACGTTGCTTCTCAGGAGACGAAGGCCTTGACAAGAGGCAAGTCGCAGGCACGAGGCAAATCTTCTGCTCGTGGCACGTCGGTTGCCAGAAGAGGTCAATCCACTGCTAGAGGTCAGTCGACCGCGCGCAATGGCAACTCAGCGCTGAACAAAGACGCCCTGCGAGCAGTGGTGAAACGCTACGCGCAGCCAGGAGACGCTTCGAAAGTGTGGGCAGACCGCGGAGGGCAGGCCGTCGATGACATTGTGAGTGGGCGCACCAAGGGGCGGCGCGCGTTATGGACTCTAGAAGTGCATGTGATTGAAGCAACAAGCTTGCCGCTGCAGCAAAGCGTGAAGTGCAAGGTGCTCGTAGGCGGAGAAGTGGGTCACGCCAGCACCACCACAGCCACACGCGGGCAGGGCGGCCGTGTGCTGTGGAACAACCATTTAACCTTCGAGAAAATTTACAACCTCTACGGCACTGATTTGACTCTTAAGCTGTCGTACAAGGGATTAAACTTGGGAAGTACTGCTGCTGTTGAAGACTCCTTCACCGTGCCCTTAGCGTGCCTGGATCCCGATTCAGCCCTCGATGACTGGTACCTTTTGTCCAACAGCGATGGGATGGTTCGATTGCGCCTTGTTCTGAAGTCCAACACGCAGCAGCAAACGAACAGTTGATACCTGTGTTCTTGTTCTGTTAAGCTACTTTGAACTGGCCCTAGCGTACTAGAAAATACCAGTGGCAGTCCCGAATGGGCGAGATGGGTATTTCACACGGAAGCGAACGAAGAGAAAAGATCAAGAAAGATCCCCGTTTATGAATATGGATATGAAATGGCCATTGGATTACCACTGAACATCACCATAAGTCCTTATGGATAACAAGTAGATATATTTAGGCGGACTTTATATATCTTACTTTCCACGCCCATACCCTTCATAACGTAATGCACTTATAACACATAACGAGCCAGGCTAAGAACAGTAACTCAGGGAGGCCTAGAGAATAGAGATAAGTTAAGAAAAGGCCTATGCCCGTATGCCGCATGCCCCATATAACTAATTCTGCTCCGAACTCCGAATTGGATTGCGGCTCCGTGGCTCCAGATACGTATTAACACGGCACGTACGTAGATATGTACTACGCGTATGTAAAATTATTTCAAGTTGAAGTCGAGGTACATTGGGATGTCAAAGGGCTAAGTGGGGGCAACAGGAAAGTAATGGATAAAAGGATAAAGATGAATAAAACAATAACAAAACAAAAACACTACACAGAGAGTTCCTGTTCATCGTTGTCGACGCCAAATGAGGAGCTGCTCGGTAAATCCGCAGATGCATTCGTTGAAGGCATCCCGTGAGTATCATCCGCCGTTGCTGCAAACGGATTGGGTTCATCGTTGTCAATGCCTTCACTTGCCGCATGGCTTTGTCTACTAGTAGAAGCGCTGGCAGTTGCAGCATCAAGCGCCTCGTACAGTTCTCTAGCGCCCTTAGGAGCGGGGTACCGCCCTAAGAGAAGCTCTTGTACGGGCAGCTCACTGCCATAAAATTGCGCGTTCAAGTCTGGCCTCGAGATGAGGAGGCCTGTGTCCAAAGCAACGCCAGCGAAAAGGCCGCGGCTTTGCGAGTAGACCCGCATGCGGCTCACCGGTTGATCGGATGGCCCGCGTTTGTTGGTGAGCCCGCTTCTGTTCGCCATCCGCCCAGCTGACCCCGCCGTAGCAGTTGCCTTCGTAGCGACAGCAAGCTGCGCTGAATCGCACAAAGCATCCAAGGCATCTCTCGAGTCGATCACGATGACGATGTCCGCCACTTCCACTCCCAGTTGCAGCCCACCCCCAAACCCCACGAGCATGATCGCAGACGGTGCGCTCCATCTCCCGCTGCGTGCGCGGCCCAGTACTAAGCCTGACCCGAGCCGCCCGCTGAAGACGATGCCGGCGGTGGCAACGGTCAAAAACACGACGCCGACGGCTCCTGCCAGTGCGTCCCGCGGCGATTCGGTCTCCTCAGCTGACCCAATTGCTTGATCGATATTCGCAAGCGTAAACACGGCTTTCTGAATTTCACGGTCCATTGAAAAATTGAGCGGTGTGTTCCGATACCTAATCACACAAGGCGTTTCGGAGCGAAAGGAATGGGTAAGAAGCTAACCTCAGAGAGACAGAGAAAATTTAGGGCAGAGTATCAGAACTACCGTTCGAACGAGGTGGCGTCGATCGGGTTTGGCTCTTGGCGAGATCTTGAAGCGGTCAACCTCAAAGTATCCTGTACCATGAACAATGTTTGAGCACAGGGTTCGCAGACGCGTTGCAGCTGCGAAGGGTCGATTTGGGATGCGGCGTGGGAATGTGGCGGCGTTGCGAATTCGCCCAGGGGAATCAATAAGTTGTACTTTGAACAGTCGCCGCAGTAGATTCGGCCACACCTAAAGCGCGTGATTAAATGAACGCAAGAAGTTGATCAATTCAATATAAAAGGCGTACTGAAACAACGAGTCGTTGCTGGTACCGTCGACAGTGATGTTGGCGGACGATGAAATTAAAGGGGCACTGGCAACGCCCGCATTGAGTAGCCGTGCTCTCCCACGATGCTATTACCGATGAAGACATCTTCTAGGGATCGAGATAGATAGATAAAGCTTTCTAGTTTGCTAGATGAAAGAAGAACAGTGAAGCAATGAAAGCATTGCAAACGCTTGCTGCAACTTAGAGAGCTTCATCGTATAGTAGCTCGTTTGTTCCTAAACAGATTCCGCGAAAAGTATTGTGGACACACAGGAGGGAAATCAAGAAATCAACGAATGAATCCTGTATCTTTCGTGATGAGTACTACAGTACTTACGTACTATCTGTACGTGATGAGCGAATGAAGGGAGAACATAAGTTAGAGCGTTGCGTTAGAGCATCATAGAGCATGCTATCAAGGGTATCTTCACCTTGATGCTATCATTAGCACCGGGCAGCTACTTACAGGTACTAGCCCGCAACTAATTCCTAGCTGCATTGAACTCGTCAATTTAAGAACAATACTTACGAGCTATTGCAGTTGTGATGGGCAAGAATAAAAGCAGCAAAGCACGCGTTCCTAGTGGCACAGGCTCTGTCTCCACGACCCGCCAAGTGAAGCAAGAAAAGCTCGGATGGCCAGCGGCATTCGCCCTAGCCGCGCTAGCATCAACAATCAGTTTCTATGGCACAGTTGCAACTCTTGGAGAGTGGCTGAATAATCCAGTGCCCCTCGATTTCACTGCTGGTGACAGCGAGGGCCTTTCATCATCAGTTCACCCAGCCGACTTTGTGCCCCCTTGCGGTGCCAGAGACTTTTTGGCTAGCGTGCCAGTGCCAGGCCTGCATTTAGTTTGCGTGGATGAGAAGGATGGCCCTGGGTCGCCGCTCCTCGTTTCAATCTTCCCCCGTAGTCGAAACGAAACTGCTTTGTCATTTACCATTGATCGCAAAGTAGGTACCAATCCGTACTGGTTCCTGCACCGCGCTCTTGAGAAATTTGCTGGCGTAGAAAATCGAACCGTGAATCCATGGGCAATGTTCACCGAAAGTGGTAAACGGATTACGAACGCACAAGAGCTCTTAGCCGCGCCTACTGTTCTGGTGTACGAAGGCGGGTCGTTCATTTGGCCTGGCGTGGAAGTGGGCCATAAGCAAATCGTGGAACTGGCCGAAGGCGCGCCAGCAGTAATGGAGACCATCAGCATGCAGCCACTCGTGTTTTCCATCGACGACTTCCTTACGCTACTCGAATGCGACTACATCCAGGCGCATGCGTCGCCGCGAGTGGCGCAATCTGGCGTGAGTCTGATGGACAAAGACAAGGGCAAAGCAGCTACTGAATGGCGCACCTCCTCCACGTACTTCATGCCCTCGCGCGGCCATGCCCCACTGCAAGCTATCGACGCTAGAGTGGCCTCGCTCACCAGAGTGCCAACTGGCCACCAAGAGCTAGTGCAGGTGTTGCGTTACCGCGAAGGCGAAAAGTACGACGCCCACCACGACTTTTTCGATCCTGCCTTGTATGCCAAGGACCCTAACACCCTCCGCATGACGCAGCATGGAAAAGTCAATCGTATGGCCACTGTGCTCTGGTATCTCTCCGACGTTCAAGCCGGAGGTAAGCAAACTAATAGCAATTCAGGCTGATATAGCATGTGCACTATTTCTCCGCTGAATCAATCACGGTTTCCTTTGGAACAGGTGAAACAATATTCCCACAAGCCGGAGGGAAACCGCCGCTGCGGAACATGGCCCAATGCGAAAAAGGCCTCAAAGTTTCACCCAAGAAAGGCAAGGTGATTATGTTCTACAGCTTAACCCCGGACGGGCGGGGCGACCCCTACTCACTCCATGGCGCGTGCCCGGTAAAAGGCAGCGACCCCAAGTGGGCTGCTAACAAATGGGTCTGGAGCGCGCCCATGGGAGCGCACTTCGCTACGCCTGAATAATGAGTGAGAGAGAAAAGGTTAAGGGGTTGTCAATGCGAAACTTTGTCTAAAGTGCTGGTCGGTACTTCTGCTGCGCTGCGCGTTATGTTACATTTGGACTATGCCTTAAGTCTTAAGTCTTCTGCCAGGTGAAGCACAGCTATGTGTAAATCCTACCCTATATCTTACATCCTTTTAAAAGGCGATTGTTAATGTACATTAGAAAGAAAGAAGCAAGCGAGTTGGCGATACCAGAAGTGCCTAGAAGGACTCCTAACTTAATTTAGTCATCAATTGTTTTTCAATGAAGAATCGGGCCCAGAGAAGTAACTAAGAAATGAAGCACCAACCGCCAAGCAATTATTTTTCTGATTGAATTGGAAGTGCAGAGCAAAGGCTATGATTTAAAACATGCACTCCTTAAGGCGCAACAAAACCCAGTTGCTTCTAACTCAACAACCATAGGTTATAAAGATGCCTTTGCTGCGGTGCGCACAAGGAAAATTTGTGCCTCAGCTTCTCGCGCTCTTTTCATTAGATATGCGAAGAGAGCGTCCGTTGATCCAGCCTCTTTGCCTGGGGCCTCTACAAGAGTAGGCTTTGCTAACTTTGAGTCCCTGTTCTGCCATAATATATCCTTATTGATGGCCGCTTCATGGAACTCTACCTGAGTGTCCTGAGGAGCAATTGCATACCAATGATGCCCTGAAAATATCCAGTTTTTCCAAGCCTCGTTGACAATGAATCCAATGGCCGAGTTTCCGAGGTCAGCACGAGCCGCGTCCATGTCCTCTTGGAGTCGCTCCGGGCTACAAGGATTGTAGATGATATGGTGCCCAAATTCAAGCCCTCTCTTCTTCAGCGCCCCAATTATAACCATTATGTCCCATTCGCCCACCCATGCGCCAGCCCAGTGGAAGTACGGGTTGCTCCTTAGTTGGCCTTCGTGAAGATATTGTTTAATTCAAGTTCAGCAATACAATACACCTTGTGCTTAGCTAGCCAACATTACAGAGTCTTGAGCAAATTAAAAAAGAGAAATCGTCTTTACCTCCACCACCTTGGGAAGCCACGAGGTCCTCTGCGACAGCCGTGAGCAATACTGTTGTGGCCCATTCCTCGCCACATAGGTTGTTCAAGGCGTGCCGCCCGCACTGGAAAAAATGTTGATGCTCATGATGCCGACTCATTCACTTGATTGTATTATTCAGATTTTGGTATTGAGTCGTAGAGATGGAGTTGAATCTAAGTTTCTGCTTCAGATAATCAACCTATCAAGCCATTTTTGAACTTGAGAGTTGTTCGATGTTCGATTTGCTCATGTGCTAATATGATGCAATTGTTTAAAAAAAAAAGGAACAAAAAAAATGGTTTGCGATTTGCGATTCTGCGATTACGCGATTTGACACCAAAAATGGGACACGCTGCTGACCGTCAACATGGCCGAGTTTGAGGGTTTAACAGTTTTAGCTACCAATATTCATGAATCTACATCAACTCAACGACATCGAAGAAGAGCTGAGGACCCTCGGCTGTCCAAACTTTCAACTAGGATGCAATGGTAGCGAGGGCCAGGCCTTCATCCTAGTCGCGTCGACGTGGCTGTGTAAGGCTTACGATGAATGTGTTTGCGTGGCCGAGGGACGCGAGAATCCTAAGTCCGAGCCAACTCGCGATTCAGCTGCAGCTACTCTCGTTGATCTAGGGTTCCGTGACACGTTTTCGTCAGCATTAGCACTCATAGACGGAGACAACTCTGATTTTCTACAAGAGCTCATCAATATCGTCAAAGCAGCTCGGTCGCTTTATCCTCCGTATTCTGACCTTGAAAGACCGCAGGATGAAATAGGGCCCTTCATACAACAAGAAGATTCAGACGATGCCGCAGCGGCCTCTATTCTTTCGAGGATGGACCACGTGTTTGCCAACGATTACTCGTTGTTTTCCACAGAGGCCCTAACCAAGCTCCCCTTAAGTGAGCCGCTTGATGCTACTGCAGCCAGTGATAGTAATCTGAAGTCCTCTAATAATTTGCCACAGCATTCTAGCGCGAGTGGTTTGGCCACTGCTTTGCCTGTAAACCCTAGCAAACTCACTGCAAGCGATGTGGCCATTTCGGAGGGCGACGAGTATTGGAGAATTGCAGCTGACAAAAGTTTCACCAAAGCACTCGATGAAGTTCATAGCAGAAGAGCTGAAATGTTACCAACTGATACAAGCAACGCACAGAACCGTTCTAATAGGCCAGATCAATCTTGCTTTCAGAGTGGCGCCATTCACAGAGACGCGACTGTAGAAGCAATGCGTCAAACTCTTGACGGCGCACTCTGTGCCTCTGCAGCAGTTAAAAAGCGCAACCATATCTCGAGAGCACTCGCCGCACTGGAAGCCGCAGGAGATGAGGATGGTGACTTTTAGGGTTCGAGTGCTTGGAAAGTTTAGATTTCCCTCCGAGCAAAACTGGGCTGGCTCAGGTGTGCATCAGCTATGAACGCGCTTACTGCTCAAGGATACCTATCGTCGTCGCTATACCTCCCCTAGAATTTCGATGAATAACCATGGGCCTGAAATCCACCGACATAAATCCCCTTATGGACTCTTCTTGGCCTTTTCAATTGGACTTGGAGGGAGTGCTTTCGTCCTGCCGCGTAATATAGCAAAAATATAATACGAAGAAAAGAAGGGGGCGAAGTCGAAGTCGGCGAAGTCATCATTGACCATGTGCTAGTAACAGACACTAGTATTATTGTAAGGAATATCTCGAATTTAGAAATACTATATGGCGGGCTCAAGATATAAGAGTTCTGCTGCGATCTTGGATGCGCTTTTCTGTTTGAATGGACCCAATTGAAATTGAATCATGTATGATTGGCCTTTTTAGAATTAAGATTTTAGGGATCGGGAGCCGGGAGTTGGAGTTGATAGCCAAAGTACAACCCAGGAGAAAGCTTTCCGATCTTCTTTACTCGCCTCGGCTACGGCTGCTCTTGGTTTCAAGAACGCCCTCCAGCTTCCCTAATTTTCTCTCCAGGAGTCGCATTTCCTTCATTAACAATTGCCGCTCCGACTCTAGGGGCGCAATTTGGTTCGCTTCGACGGCCACACGAGCACTCTCCGTGACTCGGCTAGACAACGCCGATCTTCGACCCTCTGATCTCGACGAAGCTAAGCTGCCAACCCTTGCGCTCGTTATTTCTGCGGCTGCCATCCTCGGCGTTTCTGAAACTGTCCTCAACTGCCGGCTGGACACAGGGGCTGATGCCAAAGATGGCGACGTAGTGTAACCATTCTCCGCTGCCACTTGGGTTCGCGTGAGGCGAATTGCTTGACCACCACTGCGGCCAGGCTCCCATCTCGCAGACCGAGGCGTGCAGTCAATGAGCACGGATGAGTTTCCGGCGCCAATGTGTACCTGACCTGCACGCGCTGCGATCGAGCGCAGCTCTTTCGCCATGCGCTTGTTGTGCTGTGTGCGAGCGCTAACCAGTGGAGCGGGTTGCAGCGTAGAGTCTGCTTTTTCACGTGGCGTTACTTTGGCATTGAGGACAAAGAAGGAATTCTGGTCGCCTGATGCGCGGGTCACGGAATAGTTTACTTTGTGAGGCTCCGCTGGCTCTCTGGGATGTACGTCGAGCATCATTCGGGAACCAGATGCAGACAAAAATGTATCGGATACTTTGGATTCTCCACCTTCTGTACCACGTTGACGCCTCCCAGGAACTACGAAGCGCGGGAACGCGATGCCACCATCTTTCAAGCGTCCACCCAATTTGTCGTTGAGGAGTAAAAGGTCCATTGGAATGCCTTCACGCACTTCAGAAATGAGACAAGTACGAATAGAGTCTAGCTAGCTAGATTGGTTGGTAGTAGTGCTCTGAAATCAGCTTAGCCTAGACTTCAAATATCGGATCCTTTATTCGCGAGGTGCAGCATATACTGGTGGCCTCTACGAAGTAAGTAAGCCTACTCGTTTGCTCTCTGTTGTTGGTACTACATACGGCGTTATCAAAAGTCATCACCAACACACCAAACAAACCAAACAGGACGAGCGAGATGCCACCGACCACCGACCGACTACAAGGAAACCAAGAAACCTGTTGCTCATGCAAAAAGACGTGCTGCTGATTGGTCGAGATTGGTTATGGAAGGAAAATTAATTTCTTCATTCATTGACGCTGGGGCTCCCGTTCACATCTCTACAGACTTTTGGGCGTAAAGCAGGTACTCCGGGCTAGAAGGGAAACTATTGTCCATTTGTGGAGTCCTTTTTAAAGTAGGTTGCCGTGTGCCTGGTTGATTCGATGGACAGATGAAGACTACAGACCTAAAAGATGACTTGACTCTGAAGAAACATCATTATGACTAACTCTGACCGTGCTATTAGGCCTCACGGTAAACCAACACAAATGGACGAATTAGCAGCGTTAGCCAATGCATCAGACGATGAGGGCAACGATGAAGGCGCATTTCGCAACCTTATGGACGGAGCACCCGCTGATGAGCCTGAGACACCGGCTGACGTCAATCATGGTCCCGATTCAGGCCAAGACCAGGACCCCCGAGCTAAAGTTGCCTCAATGATGGCGACATTAGATGACCTTGAAGCTGTAGCCACTGCACACGGCTCAGAACCGCCATCGCCTGGAGTACCCTTTGAGGGCAAAGGCATGTATGAAGAGCTGCAGAAACAACGCGCCAGCGTTGAAGCTAAGAAAAAGGACATCGAGAAGCTCAAAGCATCAACCGACGAGCACAGCGCGGCTGCTGCAGAGATTGAGACTCAAATAGCTGAAATTGAGGCCGCTCAAAAAGTTGAGCTCGAAGCGCTGGCAGGCGAACAGGCTGAAGAACGCGCGAAAACAGAGCGCGTGCTGGCCTCGATGCAGGAAACGCGCGCTGACGAGCTACGCCAAATCGAAGAAAACGAGCGACTGATTGAAAAGCTTGATAAGGTTTGCCCCGTGAAAAGAAAAGAATGAAATTGGGATGTGGCTGACGCAATAATGCGATATCCTGAATCCGCGCCTAGTTTACTGCCCCTGACTACGGTTGCGTTCTAATTTGCTTCTTCTCTGTCATTTTTTTTTTAACTCCTTGCAGTCCCTGGCGGAAATGGAGACAAGGTCGTCCGAACTTGAGCAAATGATTGCATCGGCCCAAGAAGCCGCGGCAGAAGCAGCCGCCAAAGCCGATCAGGAGCTCGGCGTGCAGACCAGCGAAGTCGAGCAAAGCACGCGAGAAGTGCGCCAGCGCGTCGCCGCAGAAGCTGCGAAAGCAGAAGCTGCGCGAAACCATTTGAAAGACAGGAAAATCCAACTGGCCGACGTGGTTGCTCGGAACGAAGACTCAAGCAAGCGCGGCGATGCCTTTGAAAAAAATGTGCGTGCGTAATATTCAGTCTTTTTGTCGCTGTCTGCTGCATGAGCACACTTCGATATTTTCGCCTGAAATGCTTTGAACGTTCCTTTTCCTCAGTGTGTATGAAAAATGTGTTGGCTATTCTATGATTTTGTTGGTTGACCATCGTTTGGCACTGTGGCACGTATTTCTCTTTCAGTTGGAAAAGAAACGGCAAGCTAAGGCCAACACGCAAGCGCAATTAGCGGCGCTCGAGGCGCAAGCAGCAGGCCTCGTTGCCGCGAAAGGTAAAAACGAAGTTGAGGCCGCACGGCTAGGTAGCGTCGCCAGCGACGTGAAAGCGACGACGACCATGCTCGAAAGAGCGGTTGCAAAGTCGTTGTTGAGCCAGGAGAAGGTGGACTCTGCTGTGGCAGCGACCATCCAGCAAACTGCGCGGCTTGAGGCGAAAGTGAAGGCTTTGGAGGAAGAAAAGGAGCGGGTCTTGCGCAAGATCACCAATTACGAAGAAGCCAGCCAAGCATTTTGCTTCAACTTCAGTGCCATGTTTGACGTGCCAAGTGCTGACATGCCTTCTGCGGCCACCAGAATGCCTCCGAAGCAACCTTCAACAACAGAGGTAAATGAATGCCTCTAATCTATTGTGGCCTCCTTGAGAGAGCAAAGCTATCATTCATTTGAATCACTCATGATTGTTAGACCGCCTTCTAACGCAAGTGTACATATTTCCCTGTCTCTTGATCTGCATCTTCTCCAGGGCGCTCTCGCAGGCAATTAAACCTGTTGATAAATCTCTTCAGAGCCCAATTTAGGGATGCCCATTCGTCAAAACATGCTCTTTCATCGCCCGCCCGCATGGGCTATATTGCTTTGTGCATCGCAACTTTCTCGAGTTCCTCTTTCTCCGTTTGCCCGTGTAGAATTAAGGCCGCTCGACCAGCTCTAAAATGATTAGTACGCACCGTCTTCCCTTTGTGCTTTGTGCTCCCGCAAGCGGCCCTTGGCTTGCTCCTATAGATTTTGTAAAGGCGTTTAATTCAAACCCGGAGTAATACACTAAACCAAGTTTGAGCCACCTTAGAACTCGAACTCGAACTAATACAAACCCAGATGACACAGAGAAGCCAATGCTGCGGGCAGAATTGTACGCGCGTGCGTTGCGCGCAAGTCAAAATCGCAAATAACTAAATAGGAGGTTTGTAGAGTGTAGAGGCGAGGAAGTTTGAACCCCCCCCCCCTCTCTAAAGTGGAATCTGTACATGAAAAAAATTAGGGGCCAGCCTAAATTCGTCCTTCTTCGACGCTTCGACCATCGCCGTTATCTATTGCCATTAAGAAGCAACAAGGCATTGCATCTTTACTTAACCTTAACCATGTCCATTTGAAGTTTGGAGTTAAGAGCAAGAGATCGAGACGCCTTTGGGGCCTTTGGAGGCCCGAGTCCAACTGAGGAGCATTAAAATCTTTGATTCATTACATGTAGAAATAGAAAAAGAAGGCCCGATGAAAAAAATGGGCTGGCGGCTGAGATGGGCAGCCGGGATAGCTGAGATTAATTCTAGCGGCATGTAACTCTCAATAGCGACTAACATAGCCCCGTGTTGATATCTTAATCCACATGCGTTCATTTCATAATGGCTGTGAAAGCCGGGCCTCCCAAACGCTCGCATGGTACATGTAAGGCCTGGTGGATTCGCCACCAAAAATGAGAAGGCGTGGGGAGGATTCCGTGGTGTTCGGGGGCACGAGTACTACTGTAGCATGTACCCGGCCGTATGGGTGCACTTGGCCATCGGGATCTACCGGCCCTTCGACGGAGAGCGGAACCCAGCCTGAGGCCTGGTTTCCTTCCTCGCCAATTTCGGCCTCGTCGTCGCGATACACAGCTCCATCCACAGGTAGCCTCAATAAACCCGTGCTCACGTTTCCACCGTACACAATCAAGCCTCCTCGGGCGCTCGCATGGCTCATCGTTTCAAACGCACACGCAGCAAAGTGAAAACGGGGCGCCCAGGACGGAATTGTTGAGCTCGGAGTGGCAAGAGCCTGCCATATTACAGTGCCAGACGAAGCATCAGCCCACCATACTTCGTCGATGATTTCGCGCTCTCTCTTGTTGCGCTGCCGCCCTCCAACAACGAAAAACCCTTCTGTATCTCTTGTTAATGAACCTGATCGACAACTGGAAACGCACGCATGCCCGTAGCGAGGGCCAGGTGCTGGATTCGCATGCTCACGCCACCCTTCGCCCTCGCACCAGCTCCAGAGGTCACCTGCGGCCCTAAGCCCGTCAGCTGTGCCCGATTCGTCGCCTTGTAGCCCACCAAATAACCAGAGCTTACCGCTAGCCCAAACCAATCCATGCTCACAGCGAGCTTCTGGTCGAGAGCTCTCTTCGCCACTCACATCTTCCCATTGCTCAGGTGCATTCAAATTCACGCGCCACAAGTCGTTCATTTCCGCTTGCGGACCAAACAGAAACGTTTTGCCACCGTTAAGCCTAGCTCCTCCGTCAGTGCCCCCAAACATGTACATGAATTCGCCGTCAGTTGCGATTGCGTGCTCAAACCGCGCAGTGGGCACGCTCGTGCTTGACTCAAGTAGTCGCAGCCATTCATGTGTGTCGACGTCAAACGCCCAGGTGTCTGATTGAAAGCAGCTAGCAAACTTGGAGGAGTGGTAGTAGCCATGGGTTACAACCATTGATCTCTTGTGAAGCAATGCAGCGTGCCCGTAGCGGACGCTAGGCTCGGACCCATTACCTTCCTGAGTAGCAGGCTGAGGCCAGATGCACGACCAGGTCGACTCTTGACTACCAACTCTGCCATCAAGTGTCCTACCAGGCTCCAGGGCTGCCATGAACCTGAGAATATTTTACTCGCAATAGGACAAAAGGGTCGAGCCCTATTGGCCTTATTATCAATTCTTATCAAAGCTTCAGATATTCTATGCTAATTTTGTGATCAGGCTATGTAAAGTAATCTGGCAAACTGGTATATCTAACTGGTATGGATGGTATGGTGAATGGTGAAGGCGGTGAAGGTTGAGTTGTTGTGTCTGTTCTGTTTCTGTCTTCGTTTGTTCCTGAAAAAATGCTCACAACGTTTCGTTGTCTTGCCGATGATACGATATATGCTGTTATGCTTTTATGCCGTAGTCGAGCCAACCTCTAGAAGCCTATCTTGCAATCTAACAAACTCAACGCGAGCATTTTATCATTGACAATCGTGTTGATCAGTGGGTTTAATCCTCGGAGGTTCGCAAGGATGCCTGAAGGTGTTTTAACCATGGCGCGGGTTTTGGCGGAAGAGGCCAAAAAGTCTCAAAACATTAGCGCCGGACATGTTCGCGAGCCTCGAAGACTGTACGAAGCCGAGCGTATGCATGTACTAAAGCAGCTAGGTTTGAACTCCGTGGTAGGTGGCCGAGCGGATGTTGGGAAAAACAAGCACTTAGGTCGGTTCCCTCGAGGCCAACAGGGAGGTCGCCCTACTATGGTAAAGAAGGATGGAGGTAAACGCGCACGCGACAAATTCAATGCAGGGCGTGACAAAGAATTCGCCGAAGAGCTCGTGCGTTTGACGACTACTATTGGTCATCACCTCGCACATGACGAAGGACGGGTTCCTGACAGTATATGGAGCAGCTTTGATAACCTCAACAACAACCGGCGCTTCCTATGTAAGTCTGAAGACGAAGTTGGTAGCCAAACGCGGAACACGGTGGGGCCTGGTTCATACCTCAAGAGTGAATTCGTGCTTCCCAAGGGCGGTCGCATGGGTCATGGTCAGGCAGTGGCGCCACGACGCACGGTAGCACAGTTAGAAGCAGAAAGCCGCATGAAGCACCGCGAGTCTAGTTTTCGGACTTCGAAAGACTACGGAAAGAAAGAGCAAATGCATTTGCAGCGGTTGTACGAGGAACTTGGGCGGCCGCGCTTTACCTATACTAGAGGCGACCCTGACTACGAGGAGCATTTGGACAAGTTTGCGTTTCGGCACGTGCAAATTTACCCCAACCGTGCCTTCGGAGACATCAAAGACCGCGTCCACAACTGCCTTAAGCTCAACAAGTTTAGCGAAGTGGGCGAAGGCGAGTATTGGGCTGCTCACCGCAAACAAGAGCCGGATCTTAGCCTACCGAATCCTGGGGCCTTGCGCCATGTACATAGCCAGCCGTCTGCTTCTGATTCGACCAAACGACGAGCGCCATCGTGGGAACTCGGTCAGCGTCTGCCGGAGCGCGTGCCGACGCCTCCACCGGGGCCTCGAGAAGGTGGCAGCGAGCCTTACGAGTACCGCTCAATCGGGCGACAAATAGAGTCGAGTAAGCCTGACCGTGGCACCGCAGCTTTCGCCCGGGCAGGCGCGGCGGGCTCCATGCTTACCATCGCTGAGCAGCTCGCCAACTTAACGCCAACATCAACCACGTATCGCCCTAGGGACACGTACCTGTCGACCAAGGAGCGGCCGCGAAGCTTCCCGTGGAAGCACGACCATGGAGATGGCGGAGAAATAAAGCTCGCAGACGCCATTGTTGGCCCTGGTTCCTACGAGGCTGCGAGCATGACCGGCGTGCAGCATGACTCCACCCGCACCACAAGACCGGCTTTAAGTATGCCCAAAGCGTGGACAATGCGGCTCCCGCGTGACCTTGAGCCACTACAAGAGAAGTATGGTGCGCCTGCGCCACTTCCGCCCATTCCGCAACTCGTGCCACTTGCACCTTGAGCCCATCGATCACGGGCCAGCGAGCTGTTGGGCCTTGTGGCGTAGTATTTGAGGAACGCACGGAATTCTTTGTTGGCCGGAAGGCGGAAGGCTGACGTCGAATGCCATGTCTTTGTTTTTATGTGCTTCGTGGAGATGGAGATCAGCATGAATCAGCCGCCTCTGCAAGCCGCCTCGTAACTGATTCTTCGTTCGACAACCCCAGCTCAGCAATTCCTAAATACAAAATACAAAATGCGTCTCAATTGGCGACTTCGAGTAGGAACATGATATAGAATATAGGATATAGGGGATATCAGACAAGAAGAAGAAGCTAGAGCTAAGAAGTTAAGAAGCAAGAACAAGAAGACCTGTACAACAATAGTAGAACAAGACCCCGAACTATTAGGCATATTATATGTTTTTCATATAGCATATAGTTCAGAGTTCAGCGAGCTCGGTTCTAAATCGAACCGAATCGAGGCACCTACCCCTACCGTTACTAGATAAGCGATAAGGACTCGCAGAAACAAAAGTTAGGTGACGATTTGCGCCGTGAATTACGCGTGAACTACGCGGGAAGTATTTTTTACTAATCAGACGTAAATTACGTCACGAAATTCCGTGCATACTGGAGTGTGGAGTGACGTCACCATCGAATCTCCCTGAATCTTTTGGATGCAACTCATCAATCATCAGCACAACCACTTTTCATGGTCTCCACCATGAAAAGTGGTTGTGCTGATGAGTGATGAGTTATGGTGGACTCTTTTAAACGGTACCCGTGCCGGGAAAGCGTAGCAATTCCCTCTGGGCAGAAACCACACCCATCACGAAGCACGTAGCAAAAGAAGGGCAAATCGCACACAGGCAGAGAGGCAGTGAGCTAGGGAAGGGGAAGGGAGTTTGGAAGGGCGCAGCACCACCAAGGAATACCAAGAGCTCGTATTTTGAACGATTTTTGCCGTCGCACGCACGGCAGACGTAAATTACGCACCCTTGAACAACAGGATGTTCATATAATCCTTCATTGGTTTATTTTTAAATCTTAAATCACAAAAAATTAAGGATACTCAAGAAATTTAAGTTTTAACTCCAAAAACAACACAGAGATATACCAATATATTATGGCTGCATGACGGAGGAGGATAATAATGTCCGAGCTGTTTGGGTAGTAGCGACGTCTGCAGCGCCGTTTCACCACCCCAAAAATAATAAAGTCAGCTGGAAGGGAGTTCTTGGCTTTTTTTTTTCGGCCTTCCCCAGATGTGCCCTCGTTTCTGTTTAGAAACACAGGCCTGGTGAAACGTTTACTTCTTCTTGTTGTTGCCAACAAGGTCGTCGATCATCGAGTAAAGAAGGACGCCGCCAATGCCAATGGAGCAGCCGAGGAGCTTGATGGGGTCGAGGGATTCGCCCATCACGATGGCCACGCCCACGATCACAATCACGCGCTTGGCGGTGTTGGCCACCGACTGGGTCACCGCGTTGGTCTTCTTGAGGGTCATGGTCGCAAGCTCGTTGTAGCCGTAGAACCAAAGGCCCGACAGGATGAGGTTGAGCTTCACCACGTTGTTGGTTTGGATCAGCTCAGTGAACTCGGCGAAGCGGTTGCCTTCGCGTGCAATCGCGAGCGGGATGGACGCCAGGAAGGCAATGATGGTGGTCAGCGCAAACTGGTTGCCCACGGAGCCGATGCGGTCCTTGAGGCCAGCGGTCGACATGAGCTTCTTGTTTTCTTGGCCCTTGAAGGCAGCGAAGCAGTTGGCAATGCAAGCGGCGAACAGGGCGGACCAGGCGAAGTCGAGCTCCTTGACCGAGGCCAGGACCACACCGCCGATCACAGGGATGAGCGCCAGCCACTTGGCGGTGGAAATGGTCGACGAGTAGAACAGGGTGCCAATCTATAGACAACGCAAAGGAGACACCGTCTATCACGTCGCAACGGTGGTTTCAAAGGAAAGAGAAAGAGCGATCTCGGGCCTTACCACAGCGGCGAAGGCAGGCTCAGCCGACTTGACAATCTGCGCGAAGGACACCGCGCCTGCGCCGAGGGCAAACACCGAGCCCGCGTGCGCGCCCGCCATGCACACGCCCACAGGAAGCATCTTCTTCACGTCGCTGAGGGAGACCTTGGGCTTGTTGCGCGCGTCGGGCGCGGCCCACAGGAACATGGCGTAGATCACGCCAACGCCGAGCTGGAGGCACGACAGAGTCATCGGGAAGCCGGTGGCGCCGCCCGCAGCCTGAACGCAAAGAAAATAACTTTGAAGTTAGAGGCATACACATACTCAAAAGATAGTGCAAGAAGGTGAGGTGAAGGTTCGGACATTATCACTGCCCTTTGCGGTGAAAAGCAGGGCTTCCTACATAAGAAAACGGGGAAGTTTTTTTTTCTGAACTTTAAGCAGTTTGAGGGACATCAGCGCACCTTAAGGCAGAGTTTGTTGGTGATGTTGTAGTAGTAGTTTCCGAAGTACCAAAGCGCGAAGTACGCAATGAGGCCAAGATCCAGGCCACCTTTCTTCTCAGGGGCAGCTGCAGTGGTGCTCATCGCCACAACAGTTTGAGGGGCGGCGCGGGGCGCCTGGGGAGCAATGGCGGCATCGCGGCCGAGCACCCTTGCAGAACGAATGAATGAATGAGATTATGAATGTGATCAAAACAACTGAAAGGCAGTGAAGCAGCATTGAGGGTTATGCAGTTCCCGATGAACAACGGCACTGGAAGAATCCTTTGTGACATTCTCGTGTCAAAGACGCAAAGCAGGGAACGAGAATGATTTCTTCACACACCGCACGCTCGCGGTCTGGCGCGCAACCATGGTGGTTGGCCGCATCATGGATGGCGCGAAGGCCATCGCGGAAGGCGCCAGCAGGCAAAGGACGGTGAGCTTCATCTTGATGAGGTACGTGTTGATATAATTCAATCAACGATTGGCGTTCCAAATTGAACGTGGGTGGGGTGGGTAAATTTAGGGTACAGTTGGGTACATATCAGTGGGGGGAGCTGTGGGCTGTGGGGAGGGGTGCTGGAATGATCACATTAATTATTCAGCATTATATTGGAGCAAGAGACCACACATTCATCATGCATCCGTTATTTGCGAGTTCGCGATTTCGCGATACGAGCATAGCAAAACTATCGAAGATTTTTGACGTGTGTTGGTCGAGGGGCAGCGTTGAGAGTTGGCCGAATACTTACGCGCCAAGGTGCTTGACAAGAACATACTCAATGCAGTAACATGAGCAGGAATGATACTGCATGGCATTTTTATTTGCGATTCCTTTCATTGAGCCAAAATTTCAAGTTCTTTTCGTGTGTTGAATATTCTTCCCAAAAATTGCCTACCAAATAGGGCGCACACGGGGTTCGAAGAGAATGTCATTTGCCAAGAAGCCGGCACCTGTCCAACGCATGAGCATGGAGCAGTACCGACGTGAGGTAATTGAAAAAAATGGTTCGCGGAAATCTGCCTAGTCTCGCTTGTAAACACCTTGACTCGCTTCACCCAATGTCTCACTTTCGAGCGTGCTTTTAAAAAAATGATTGGCACTTATAACGCACCAAAAGGCTTATGACGTCTCATTGTGCCGCTTGCTTTCAAAACGAACCTAACTTGGTTTTAGATGCAAAATGTAGTGGCGTCGAAAGGGTCGTCTATTCTTGGCTCAGGAGCCAATGTCATGCCGGAGCGCGGCGGTTTCAAATCGGCGTTCACGACTGTGTGTGCGAACGCACGTTCAGCCGTAGTCGAGAAACAGACGGGAGCAGACGCCACGCTTCCCGGCCCTGGGCAGTATTTGAACCCCATCACTTTGGGGAGGAATGACAACGGAGAGGTGAAAGCGCTTCTGTCTACCGAAAAAGGAACGCCCTCGACCAAGTTTTGCGGGCCCACGCCGCCTACCAAGAACAGTCGATCGATGGCCAAACCCGGTGCCGAGAAAGAGCCTGGGCCGGGGCAGTACATTGACCCAACTAAGTTTGGGCGAGGAGAGGACGGCGAGTACCGGGCAGTGACGTCAAACGAAGCCGGGTCGCGCCACACGGTGTGGTTTCGCAAGGGCGCTCCTCGCGCCACGTTCAACGCTGGCCAAATTGGCAACCCTGGGCCAGGCCAGTACATTAACCCCGTCACGATGGACCGTGGCCCCAATGGTGAAGTAAAGCCTGTGCTATCGCACCATCGGGGCACCCCGAGCACGATGATGGGACGACCGAGGAGCGAATGCGACAAACTCCGAAAGCCTGCCTGCTTAGCGGTGTCGAGGCGAGGCGACCACACTCCTGGACCAGGCCACTACATTGATCCTTTAAAAGAAGGCCGGAATTCAGACGGCGAAATCAAAGCTCTGCTATCCAACCAGCAGAGCGTGCGCACAGTGAAGTTCGGGGGCCGACCTTCGAGTGCTGGGAACTTTCGATCAATGGCGAAACCGAACTCGGCGAATGAGCCCGGACCTGGCCAGTACATCGACCCATTAACCGAAGGCCGCACCGCTGAGGGGGCGGTGAAAGCCATCTTATCGACTCAGCGGGGCACCTCTGGCGTGGTTTTTTCGCGGGGCCCGTATGCAGGACCCGGCGGAGGTAAAGCTGCTCGACCCAAGTCAGCTCCGTCCTCTCGGTCACGTGGTAACGATGGCGGTGGCCTCGTGAATCTCGAAGGTGACCACCGATTCCATTCCAAGTACACAAACCACGGCGGTTTCAAGTGGGGTCCTTCTGGCCGATGAATTCCATTTTCACGTCGCTGTCGTGTATCAAGTTCTATAATTCAATTCAAGTCCACACAGAAAATTAGTGATCAGAGACGGCGGGTTAATTAATCTCGTGCGCACCATAGAATTTGCGTGCGTGACATAACTGATATAACCGTTATAACCAGTAACATAACAGAGGCAAAGTTCCAGTAGCGGCACGCTTGTTTCTTTTTCTGTTCGACAAGGCGCTCTACTTCGGCTAAATGCCTTGGTTTGAAGTTTGAAGCCAAGGAGCTTGAGTTAACATCCCGTATTTCTTTATAGTTTATATTTCATATTCCGAAAATATATATTGCTACTTCTCTGAGCTCTGAGCATCGAACATATTGCTTACGTGCGAAGTGTAGCAGGTGGAGGTGTCAGAGGCAGAAGCGGAGGTGCTTCATGCATGTCGTACATAAGTCGCCCTTCTTCAGAGGCCTCGGTGCGTGGTAGATTGAAGATTGAAAAGGGACTTGGGATGCCAGCATGATAACATGATTAGAAGTCGCTCTCAAGCCCAAATTTGATTCAGTGCCACTGCGTGGTAGGCAATTTCGTCGAAGAGCACCAAATGAGTCTGCTCTAGACTAGGTTAGTTTCAGCAGCCAATGCACGCACAGCTTCGAGTCGCTGGGTCGCGTCCAATTTGTCGAGAGCTTTGATGTCTTTCACAGACGACGCGAGCGCAACCAATTTGCGGTTGTGCTCTGCAGTTGCACCTGACGAGCCCCCCTTCTCGACGCGCTGCTTTTTGGTTGCTGGCGTGCCATTGTTGGAAGTTGAAGCAGCCGCAGCGGCAGCGAGTGCAGAGGAAGGGTCGAAGCCCTCGAGCTCGGCAGCTTTACGAGTGGCGCAGGCAATCACCGACTTGGGAAAGTGCGCCATGGCCGCCACGTGGACGCCGTAGCTCGACAAGCAGGGCCCGTCTTTCACTTCGTACAGGAAGGTGACCTCGTTGCTGCCCTCGATGTGCGCTGACACGTGGCGGTTCACCACCAAGGGCTCCTCGTCAGCGAGCAAGGTGAGCTCGTGGAAGTGAGTCGCGAAAATCGTCCAGCAACCAACGCTCGAGACGAGGTATTGTGAGATGGCCCATGCGAGGCCAAAACCGTCGAAAGTGGAGGTGCCACGCCCCAGCTCGTCCACAATCACCTAACATACCAAAAGAATAAAAAATGCGAAGAGAACAATGCATTGCTTAAGAAAGAGAAACGTCAGAACGCCGGTGCCACACTGTGAATTCTTAAATGAAAGCAGTACCAGCGAGCGTGCGGTCGCTGTGCGCACTATCGTGGACGCTTCCAACATTTCAGCCATGAAAGTGCTGAGCCCTCGAGCTTGAGAGTCGCCTGCGCCCACGCGCGCGAGAATCGTGTCGACCAAGGGCAGAGTGGCCTCAGTGCACGGCACGAAGGATCCCGCCTGCGCCATGGCCACAATTGACCCCAGCCCTCGAATGTAGGTCGACTTCCCGCCCATGTTTGGCCCCGTCACGATCTGGAATTGCGCTCCTTGGCGGTCGAAGGTGTAGTCGTTCGCTATGAAGGCCACGCCGTCCTGCAGCTCCACGCACGGGTGCCGCGCCCCCACTAATTTAATCGCTTCCTGGCTGGCGTCATCGTCGCAGAAGGAAGGCCGCACGTAGTCCCCACCGGGAGCGTGGGCTGCAACATGAGCGAAGGACGCAAGCACATCCAGCTCCGCCACCAAGCGTGCTGCCGCTTCAACCACCGGCACGAAGGTCGCTGCTGTCGCAACTACCTTGTCTGCTACTATCCGCTGCTCCTCGGCGTACTGCTGGTTCACCGCACTGGACTCCGCAGCTGCGGCGCGGAGCTCATCGGTAGTGAACACCACGCCGCTCTTCAAGATGCCCAAAATCTTGATTTGGGGAATTTCTTTCCGAAGGCGCTGCTCATCGGACGCGGACGGCAATCGCATGATCCAGCCCTCTTCCTTGTGGGCCTCGAGCCGAATCTGGCCCTTGCTGCAGACCCGAGCCCATTCCTCCTGGGTGGCTCCGTGCACCTCTCGCACGGTGCTCTCAGCCGCCTCTCGCTCCTCTGCAAGCTCTACGAGGGCGGGCGAGTGCTCTGGCTTGATCCGCAGCTCGGGCAGCTCCGAAAAGTCAAGCACGTGCTCTACGAGCGCTTTGAAAGGGGCGAGGTCCGAGTCGCACTGCGACAACGCCGTCAAAAATCGCTCCAACAGCGCTGCAACGGCTGGGTCTTCCTCGCCGGCACTGGTGAGGGCAGCCTTGATCGACGGAAGGTTTCGAATGGAGAAGTTGTAGAGGCGATAGACGTCTGAATCAAAAGAAAGCGAAAGGTAACGGCAACAGCAATGTGTTGAAGTATGTCAGATTTGAGGAGCATGACACTCCATAGCCCATGTCGATCACCTCTTGACTATGCAAAAGTAAAGGACACGATCCTCTCTGTTACTCTCTTGAATTCACTTCAATTCCACACAACAATCTCCTCTAAAATCGAGCTCTAAATCCTTTGTTCTCTCTCTCTCTACTTCTCGAGTTAGCCCACCTGCCAGAGTAGCTGCATGCCGGCCCGCCTTGTCAGTGCGTCGCATTTTAGTAACGGCCGCTTCCAGGTCTGGTGTCTGCTTCATGGCCTCGGTAAGCGCGCCCCGCAGCACCGCTCCGTCCTTCAAGCACCCCACCAAGTCATGCCGCGCGGAAAGCGCCGTGCGGTCTACAAGAGGCTGCCGCAGCCACGACTCGAGGAGTCGCGTGCCCATGGCCGTCTTGCAGTGGTTCAAGACGCCAAACAGCGACCCAAAGGCCTGCACGGGGGCCTTCTTGTCGGGCAGCAGCATGATCGCGTCTACAGCCGCACTGTCAAGCCGCATGCAAGATTCGAGGCGACCTAGCCGCAGTTCGCACACGCTCAAGGGCGAGTCTACTTCAGCGTCGCCCGCGTCTACGTTCAAGCCGCTGTGCACGGAGGGGGCTGCGCACAGGCCATTGGCACGCATTTCGGCCATCAAACAGGCTAGGGAGTTGAGCGCAATAGACAGGGCCATGACCTCCGACACACCATGAAGGTTCGGTGCGGCAAGCAGCGTGCACAGCTCAGATTCGAGTTCGGACCGCTTGCTTGCATCTGACCTTGGCCAGGTAAAAGAAGAGGCCTCTGGCCGGGTAGGATGGGCAGGTAACGCGCCACTGCGCTCCAGCAACTCCTCAACCTTGTGCCTTTCTGCGTCCCCGAGCTTCGGGTTCAGAAAACAAAAGGCAGGCTTTTCGCGCACTACTAGCGAGTCCAGATTCACAAAGCCATCGCCATCGACAAATTCAAAACATGTGATGGTATATGTCGGTGCCGACCGCTTCTCAGACAGTGGACGCTCGTCCTCAGAAAGGTGGTGTTTCCGTGGCTAAGAGTGAGAAGACCACGCAAGATATATCGTGCATCAGAAGAAAAGATGCGTGTGTGTATGTATATAATATCAGACATAATAATGGTTATAAAGATATGGAAAGTGGCGTCGTAAGCATTCATCCTGACATCGTGTTCAAACACACAGAGCACCATATCGACGAATGCCAGGCACATTTACACGCTAGAGAATCTCCATAGATATGACAGTATGTCTTCAGCATCACCTGCCACAGTGCAGCCCCCACATTGAACTGGCTAGCCCCAGCTGCTGCCTTCAAATCCACCACCAGGACGCTGTTTGACCCAAAAGGGCCGTCCTCTGATGCCATTTTGGCGCGAACCAGAGCTCGAGGACAGAAGTAAACGAAGAAAATGGTGTTTCAAAAATGACAAACACAATTCTACAGGGAGGTGACACGCCCGCGTTCCAACACGTTGCTTGCATCCTTCCTCCTGCTTCTTGTTGCTGGGGAAATGGCATTGAAATAATGTTATAATAAGAACAAGGGTAGCCTTGATAAGAAGTAGAACCATAATTACCACGGCAGCTCCCGTGTAGCTAGCTAGCTTTGCGCTCATTTGTTACTCCTGTAGATATCTAAAGTATGAGGAGCTGAGATATTCTGTGCGATCAGCCATCAATACCTCTCCTTTTGCTATCACAAGGAACAATTGGAGATTACAAGGAGAAAAGCAATTTGAAGAGGAAGCCCTCAGACGCAGCAACGAGGAAAAAAAAACAAAGCAGAAACGAGGCCTCTATGGCTACTTCTGCCCCATCTACCCCATCACAGCGATGCTTCGTCCTATTAGATGAGTTGGATGCGGCTCTCGACTCACCCACTTCGCAGCGCTCTTTACCGTACTGCGTCGTGCTGTGCCTAGTTTCCGCCTTTATTTGGACGTGGTCCATCTCTTGGGTTCCGCCACTCCTACACAATCAAGCCTCAGGCGGTAGTTCACCAGCATTGCATCCAGTGGCTATTAAAGTGTCGTCTTTACCTTCATCCGCGGTGGTCGTTGACTGCGGCAGCGGCAAGGCTGCAGCCTACCGCTATAGTTTTAACAAAGAAGGTGCTCCGTACCAAGAAATGAAGCTCAAGGTTGCGCTAAAGCTTCCTGAGCTAGTGGTTGCCGCCATTGATAGTCCTGTGGCCCTCGAACCTTTATGGGGTCTCATTGACGCTGCTGCATTGCAAGTAGAATCGAACACCTCAAAACCTGCCCCGATATTCTTTGGTGCGACGGGTGGGGTTCGAGCTGCACTTTCTGATGGTTCTCTGAGTGAAACGTACTTGAAGACTTTTGAGCATGCACTGCGTGCCAGGTATCACAATGCGGCAGTGCACTTTGAGGTGCTAAGCGGCGAGCGAGAGGCTCAATTGGAGCTTCGCGCAACCCAGTACGCGTTCGCAGACGCGGCAGCCCTCTTTGGTGCGGAGGCATCCGAGATGGGATCTCTCAGCGGCGGCGGGCAAACTTGCCAGCTAGCATGGGGCAAGAGTTCTACCAATGGCAACTTCAAAGCAATCGTGCTGGAGGCAGATTTGTTCGGTGCGCAGCGAGTGACTAACACCGTCGGCCTCACCGCTGCTCTGGCATGGTGGGATGAGTACCTCACGCAAAAGATCGACGAGGCAGGACTCGCAAAAGCTCCAGGCTCTCGGCTCAAAGGTCCTTTCGGTGGCATTGCAATGCAGGCCATCGCCGCAGAGCGCATTGGGCTCGCAGGGCGAGTGGTGACGGCTGAGAACGTGGTGCGCGGTTGCAGAGAACTGCTTGCCCACGCTGAGGGCGACCATTCATTGGAGAGCGCTTGGTGGGAAGCATACTATTTTGACGAAGTAGCGCGTGGCTCGAACCCGTACGGCCTCGATGCGCCAACTTTCAATCTCTTGACCGTGTTAACAGTGGCGCGGCTTAAAACCGTTGTAGAGGCGGCACTTGAACCCACTGCCCTTCTCTTCTTTACGAGGGCACGCAACCTCCGAAGCGACCTGCCGAAAAGCGGAGCAAGTTCGGCTGGGCATCCAACGGACGTCGAGTGGGCCCTTGGCGCACTTCTGGCCTATCCCTGGGACTAAAAGGCTCTATGTGAATTATTGTACGTGCACTTTTAATTCTTATCATATGCTGCCTTTGTTATTCATCATCTGTAGCTTTATCTCCGACTTGGGTGCTCAGTTCAGTTGCAGCGCATAAAGCAAAAAAATACATATAACAAAGGAATGAAAGAGAATCTCCTGATTTTTTATTGCGATTCCCGAAAACCGAGGAAGGTTTTCGGTTTTCGGTTTTCTTAAAATTATAATTTCTCTTTAATGATTTTTAGTATTGTTTTCATCCTTCTATCCTTTCCTTATTCGAACGTATTATACCAATAACTTTTAAAGGTGGCTGGGCCATCACCCCGGGCTATTCAGCGATAATTCCGCGGGAATTTACCATATACCGAATGATGCCAAGCCAGCATAAAAAATGAATAATAGTAATATAGAAGGCAAAAGGATTGCACAGGCGTTTCACGAAGCCCCAAAATTCCAAAGAACTCTCCGCGATAAGAAGTAGCAGCTGACTGGAGGTCCGGGCTACTTTAGAACGACCGGAGACTTCCCGGCAGAGAAAAAGCGGTGCACATAGAACCTTGAAGGGCCCGCCTTGCCTTATTGTGTAATGCGTGTCGAATGTCGAATCAAGAGTATCTACATCTGAAAACCCTTGGTCGAATGCTGGTGACGTTGGAACACTCGATAAAATTAGGCCCCCTGTATTAGCATTATGTCCTCGTCCTCATGTCCTCGTAGGCTCTGCACAAAAAGTTCACCGTATTCAAGGACCAACCGATTTCCTCCGATTTCCTCCAGGAAATAAAACCGGAAATAACTCAAAATCACGGGAAAACCGGAAATGGCCTCGTGAGGGTCTACTGAACCCCCCTTTTTGTGTAAGGAAAGCCGTACTTGCGCTGTATTTTTTTCTTTCGGCGCAAGTGGCCCTCCGTTCGTTCCTAAACCCAATCTTTCCTTGGGGGGAGGCTCAGAAAAAACGCTGGGTGGAAGACTGGGTTAAGATTTAGAAAATCCGCATTTTACGGTTCACTACCAGAAAATTCGTACGTTCATTTTACAAGATTGGAGACGACCGGAGATCGGTAATTCTTGGCCAATCAAAGGCCAGTAGTTAAGGCCGGAAATAACGAAATATACCCGGACGTGGGAATCAGGAAATAAGGTCTCAAAACCCCGGAAATTCGTCGGTCCTTGACCGTATCTTCGCTTTCTGCGACACTGCGACCTAGTAAGTAGTAAGTATGCTGGAATGCTGCTGCTGCGGCTGTCAATCCTACCTCCCAACTCGTCCCGAGCTCAATCATAATGCTTGGAAGC